>JAABUW010000312.1_pt1 | contig 100798 bp, 27 predicted proteins | sample 5560081 | NCBI WGS metagenome assembly JAABUW01 (sample SAMN10711882, study PRJNA513363) | rock metagenome | isolation source: Antarctica rocks | place: Antarctica: Victoria Land, Knobhead sud
AGAGCCGAAAAAGGATGCTCCGGAAGGATAACCTACGCCTCCCTCCGCGACATCTTTGTTGGACTTTAAAATCTCCCGGTCTCCTTTCTCGAAACGCTCGTGCAAAGATGCTAAGGCAATCACTGCGTGCTTCAGGCAAGGTTCATAGTAGGTGGCGCGGGGTACCAATTGCTCCCAGAAATCGGAAGGAAAATAGCCGGAGATCTCGTTCACTGTGCGAGCTCTGAAGAAGGCAAAACACCTCCTCTCTACTTTATCGACGAAAACTTCCAAGCTTGGGCAGGAAATCTGCTGGACAAGAGCCGTAATTTGTGGGTCAAAAGCCTCATCTCTCTTCCTCCGGCGTTTGTCCTTGGATATTAATGCGTAGCCATCGCATTTCCGACCCGTGCTTGTACAACGAACACAATACGGCTTTTCCTCGCCGCACTTCACGTGCCGAACTGGGACTGTTTAGTATTCGGACGTTCGGTGAAGAGCGCTTTGAGAATCCGAATGCCTACTCCTGTAATTGCTGTCAGCGAAGTCAGGGACCCGGGTGACGGGCCTCTCGATCTCGGATGATATATCAGCGGACAATGCGTGTAAGTCAATGTGAACTCAACATCTTTAGAAGAGTAAATGAATAGTACGGCAATCCATGCCAGTCCATGTAAAGCAATGAAGAGGGATGAGGTAGAAAAGGGTAACGTACTTGCAGGTTGTGCAACCAGTTCGTACCTACGAGCAATTAGTCAGACGACATACCTTCAGATAAATGGTCTTGGATCGGGGCGTGCATGTGCGCGTCTTTTTCTTACTGGTTGATTCGTTTGATATCCTGTTTAGCACGCTTGAAGGTGCAACGCCATCGGCTCGTTCCATCAAGGACCAACGGTTCCGAAAAGGGGGCTAGTCAAGAGAAGCAAGCGTTACGCACCTGTATTGAGGATGAAAAATGACTACAAAACAACTTATAAAGATGAACACATCTGACCGCAAACGAGCAATTACTGCAATGGCAAAATGCCTGAAGCCGCTCAGCCTGACTCGATTGTTTGAATAGAAAAGGCCGCCGTAACCTCGAGAAGAGAGGCTCCTGGCAAAGTGTGAAGTATAAGGTGATCACGATGCTTGCTGACTTGTTTCTACGGGTGCTTCCAAACTTCAGCCGTTCCTTAGATCCAATACTACTGGTGCAGAAATTCGCCTCCCAGCTTATTTTGGTCGCACTGCGACAGTAGTTTCGGGGGACCTCATCAACCTCATCGCCGTCGCATGGATCCTACACCAAGCATGTCATCGTCCCCGACTACACTGTTGCCTACGCGTTAATTTGCCGAAGCCTAGCTCAGCCTTGATGACGCCGCCATGGAAAGGGACTAGCGCAGATTACTAGTGGAACAAAAGTACGAGCAGGCCAATGGCATCCATCCCTGTTCCCAGAGAGGCTCAGCTTCTCGAATGTTTAATTTGACTCGCCAACGCTTCAGGTATTCCACAATCTCATGGCAGAGTATCGGAGCGACGAGAATCGACCGAAACAGTTCGAATGATACAACCGGTGACAGGGCTCAATTGTAGCTGCTCTCAGCCTCTTGGAAAGTCCGAGGAGGCCAATCAGAGGCAGAGTCACCAACGGTGAGGCTCGCCAATTCGACATCCACACTGGCCATGCAACAGTCAGCGGAAGGGAAGTGCTACGAGCATGTCGCGTTCAACAATGACATTCATGAAAGATCCTGAGCTGATGGACCATGATCATATTCCATTGGCCTGATCGTAAAAGGCTCCTTTTGGGACCGCGTATACACATTGATATGGCACCATACCGTGATCAACCCCAATTGCTAGACCAGATCAGATCTATATATATTGCTATATTGATTCCTCGAGTTTTGCTCCTCTCCACTTCCAATTGATCATCCTGTTTCAAGCTTGCCGACAAGTTACTTTAGAGTTCTTAAACCTCTCGCCTACCCTCCTTTCTGGCAACTGTCCATCACAATAATTCCAAAACGTCCGTTCACTTTAGGTTCGCCGCAATCGTGACTTATCGTTTACTCAGTTTCCTTGTTTCCTAATTTCTCGCCTGCTTCAGAATGGGAAGCTGCCCAGGTTGGTCAACTCTCACCTCACGTTCCAACTTCGTAAAGAATACTAATCTCATGTTGCAACAGCCGTCCAGGTTCCGGAGAGTGATAGAGTGTGGGTCTTCTGCCCAAACATCGGGGGTAAGTTGACTCGTCGATTTGAAGAGTCTAATTTCTCGTGATCATACTGATGTTCTCGTCCAACAGCCGCCTACTTCTTCACGATCCTGTTCGGTATCACTACCTGTGCCCATATTGCACAAGCGGCCATTTACCGCAAAGGCTATTGCTGGGTCATTGTCATGTCTGCAGCTTGGCAGACCGTTTGCTACGTGCTTCGGATTTTGAGTATTGAACACCCCTCCAGTATGGGCTACTACATTGGATGGTTTGTCTTGATCCTGGTTCGTACCTCTCCAAGGACACGTACGCACACGGCTGAATATTCCAGCTGGCTCCACTCTTGACCAATGCGTTCGTTTATATGGTCATGGGAAGGATGGTCTACAACTTTACATCCAATGCTAAGCTCTTCGGCATCAAGGCTTGGCGATTCACACTCTGTTTTGTACTTCTTGATATCATGTGAATCTTACGCTCTCCTTCAAGCTTGCGTTGCTGATACATACTGAAATCAGAGCGTTCATGATCCAACTCGGCGGTGTCAGTATGGCTTCCGGTAACGGAAAGCCTCAGCACATAGTCTTGCTCGGACTTAAGTAAGTTAGTACCTAAACCTGTCCTTGCATGTGTTATTAATGTGGCCTAGCATATACATGGGTGGCGTCGGATTCCAAGAGTGCTTTATCCTGATTTTCGCCTACATCGCCTTCCGATTCTTTAAACAAATCAAGCTGGAAAACCCGGAGAGACTGTCGCAAGCTCTCTTGCTGCTTTCCGCCCAAGCCGCTGTCTTGATCCTTGTAACAGTGGGTGCTCGAATTACCTGACCAGATCCAACGATTCTGCATCTGCTAAATAAGCCATAGGTACGGATAGTCTTCAGATTGATCGAATGGTCATCCGGTCTGGACTCCTCGATCCCGAACCATGAAGCTTATCAATACGTCTTCGATTCTTTGCCCATGTTTCTAGCACTGGTGATCTACAACGTTGTACATCCTGGGAGGATTATGCCTGGCAAGAAGAGCGACTTCCCGAGTCGCAAGGAACGGAAGAACTATTTCAAACCCGGGAGTCCGGATAACTCCTTTTATTTGCTGCCGACGACTGAGCCTGTGAGATGGGCATCGATGCCCGAAGAGGCTGAATTTCGGCCAAACAGGCAGGACGCGGTTCCTGGCACCGGCTATGTTTTTTGAATTGATCCACACGGTCCACATGTTTGAAAGCTTCTTCGAGGTACCATGATAAGGCTGCAGTGTCGGGGGATATTGAACCACACGTAGACCAGTGAATACGAGGAATGACCCATCGACATACGAGAGTCCAAGCTACAGATTCGGGGTCACCGGCCCAGAAATATACCAATTCAAGCCTCACAGGGTCCAGTGGGGCCTGTCTGAGAGGCGGGCTACTTCAGGGGCGAGGAGGAGGGAAATTGGCTGTCAGCCGCAGATTTAGCAATTCTTATACTCTCATCTTCCATTCCCTTGTATAGCACATACCCTCTTGTACCCCACGTCCAATTCTTGACTCTCGTCTCAATTCGCGTTACGATATTCTTGTCCTCTGTCGTCAGAGTCCTAGACAACGACGGGCGAAAGGGGCAAGGAATTGCCATGTCTCCTGCTTCTGGTAAAAAAAGATTAAGGTACTCGGACCGAGTATAGATAATGGAACAGTCGGATTTCCCCCTATGCTATCTGTCACGCTTGCTTGCTGATTGCTTCCTACGACAAGATCCTTCTACGAACCGCCATCCTATATGGCATTCTCTAATTCGAGCAGGGTACATCTCTTCAACGTTCTTTGTTACACCATTGCCCTTGGCGTCTTTTTGCACCCTCTTGAGAGGTATTTCTTTAATGGAGGCTTTCCTGAGCGTTGAGGTAGCAAAACGTACCTTATCGGAGATCATCGATCGACGGCGAACCGAAGCTTCTGGACCACGTTCGACATTCAAATCCCTTCAACAGCACTTTTGACTTACATCTTGCAGCGTCTCTACACCTCAGCCTATATCACAGCCAAGCCTTACACCTCTCAGCGCACTAAACTTCATTGCTCATGCCCTCAAGAATTTCATACCCATGAATCATCGCGCATCAAGCCAGCTTCCAAAGCCATCATAAACTCGTCAAACCATCGTCCGGCCCCTGCGCATCAACCATATGCCCTCTTCTTCATTCCCAACCCATTCCTAACCGCATCCTCCACCTCCATCCGCAATACGCTCCCCACCCCACTCAGCACAAAGAGCGCCCACTCCCAACGAAGCCACCATAAAGTTGAACCTATACATCATTTCCGAGTACGTGAAGAAATCGAAACGCTCCTGTCGGCGCTCGATTGCGTCATGTCGATCCATTTCTTCATCCAGGACTCTGACGGGCGCGCGAGCGGGTCAACGAGGAACATGAGGAGGAGCCGTGTGTAGATGCCGATGTGATAGTTTCCTACCGTGCCGATAGCGTTGACGTAGGTGCAATTGTTTGCGCAGATGCTGACATGTGAGGGTAACTTATTTGGATTAGAAGTTTTTGGGGTTCGCGTTGTGTCTCTGGGTGTTTTGGAACGAACGCTTCTTAGATATGGTCCAGAGCTCAGAATACGCTCGGCAAGGGTAGCTAAGTTAGGATTGGATGCCTGTAATTGGATGCAATTCTGGCAAGCGATCCTATCTCACAGATCTTCCAAAGATGTAAAGATCATGCGAATTGATAAAGAAGGAAAAGAGAGAAGGCTTGGATTGCATGTCAGTCTCATCGAGGCCCGTACTAGCTGGTTCCGCAAAATACAATCTTGGCTGCATACTCTGGTAGTTCACTGTACCAATCAAACATGCTCAGGACAAACGACTCGCCATATCACAAACCCGTGCCCCCCAAGGTACCTAATGATGGTACTTTAATTGAATCCGTCCCTATTACTAGGATTCATGCCCTATAACTCTTCTATCTCGGACAAGAATTGGCTTTTCTGGATCGACGTTGTCCCTTCGGACAAAGCTCGTGCATGCAAGGACGAGCCAATGTGCAACATTGAGCTTTCAAGACATTTGCTCACACTCTCCCGGGTGAATCCTTCTGTTGTCCAGTCACCGATATCATGAGCTAGGAGAGCTACATCGAATTTTCCGTAGTCATCGAAAAAGCCGCGGTCCTTAGGGATATCCTGTTTCTTCGGATCAGGACCTAGTCCATAACCAGAATCGGTTGATCGAGGGCTGGAATGTGCAGAGAGATGTTACTGAACGAGCCTTCTAGTCCATTCGACTCAGTGTCCCCGTCTCGGTTAAGGCAAGCTCGTTCTTCTGATTTCTCCTCCTGTCTTCCATTCGTCTCAGACTGTTGGTATTTCTGTAGGAATGTTGCTATCGAATCGACGTCCAGATATCGACAAAGCATTTCTTGCTCATCTTCGTCAAACACATCACAAACATTCTTTCTGCCAAGAAGAGAACGAACAAGATCTTGGACGTCGTTCTTCTCTCTTGACAGGAGTAGCTCGTTTCTGCCTTCGACAAGAAGATATTCACATTTTTCAAGAATTCTCTGTTTAAAATTATAGGGAAGATTATGAAGACCGACTTCCGTCCCTATAGATTGATCGCCGCGGGCTTCGATGGACGCTTCAAATCCAGATGCTTGAAGAATTCCTCGACGAACAGCACGGCTACTAGGCTTTTTCTCCTTCTTTGGTGGATTAGTAGCATTCTGTTGAGTTGGCTTCGGATTCCGAGAATGGTCGTCCGGATTGAAGTACTCCGAATCGCTTAGTTGCACTGTCGTCATCATATCACCATCGACCGTAGGATAATAATCATATGCAAGCCAAAGAGATATCGGGTCGGTGCTTATGTTCAACAAGACGACGTAATTAGTGATGCGTTTGAATTTATGTCCCTGTTCGATCCCACTCTCCACCAGCCAGCCTAGTGGCACAAATATCGCCTCGATTGAGATTGGCTTGTTCGTTGAAGCAGGGATTGACAAGGATATCCAATCGCTTGCATTGTGCAACGGCGTCGTCTTCGCTGTGCGAGTGATCTTACGTGGTACAATGTAAGGGAATAGCTGTTAAACACTCTGTCTCCATGACTCATAGGGCTTCGACTTAGCGTCAGAGTGTATTCGGTGCTTTGATGGTCCGGCTTCGAAAGAAGGATATCTTGGAAGTAGAGAATGTGCCAAAGAGCAGTAGACTTGACAAGCTGCTCAGGATTCTTAGCCTTGATATAGAGCCGCTCAAGGAACTCTGCTGGATCTCTAGGGTCCATTAGAACACTCCCATGTACAACGGCTGGCACCTTTGGAGGTTGATAGTTGTAGATAGATTCCTTTGGCCAAACCCTGTTAGTCAGTCGAGCGGCTCAAAGTGGAGGATTTGGACGAATTGGAATGCCAGTGATGATACCGGTTGACAGTCTCAAGAGAGAATATATTGGCAGTAGGGTCAGCTTTAATATCCTTGAGCCTGTTCCTGAAGTAAGTCAGAGCGTGAACAAGAGCAAGAGATCACCAGTGTACACAGCATGCATGTTGTACCACATCAGTGCCGAAGTGTAGCAAGACCCCGCAGAAGTGTCGACATTAAACGTCACAGAACAGCCTCTGATTCGTCCGTGTGGTGTTGTAGTCAAAGGGGATTACTATTTGCCAAGCAACGCGTGTAAATTCCTATAGCGACCCTATTTAAAGCTGTTCAACTCCGCATCAACTCCGTTGCTTGATGCGCCTGAAACTCCGATGCCAGGTCCTCTTCTACAAACAGTATCGATAGTCTCTATATTTGGTGATGTCTTCGGCTTAGCAATTTGGAAATTCTCTCAGATATGTATAACAGAGCTCGAAGGATCAACGAGCTTCTCGAGGGTTTCAAAATGTTCAGGATGTGCTGCAAAGAGCCTTGTTACCGTTGGAGTGTTTATCAAGAGCGCACTCAAACCTCTGCTACCTCTGCTCTGAACGAGCGCTTCACTCACATATAGGGCTACCATGGGTTCAATTTCGATCTGTACCTGTAGGGCGTGCTCAGGAGTATGCATTAATTATCAGGTCAACCTACACTCCATGTTCCTCCTAGATTCTTCTCATCGCCGGCTTCGAAGATGGTCACATCGAAACCATGACCGACACAATGCGAAGCAGCGGATACTCCTGTCAGTTATGCCCCGATGATTGCAATCCGAGGCCTGCCAAGGCGAGCATGAGGCGGTGGAGGGGTTGGGGAGAGAAGCTTCTCAAGTAACCACTGGATCCAGGAATAGAACCAAAGAACGGGATGGAAGTCCATGATGCTTATTCTGGGTACATTGACTCCAGATTTGAGAAGGATGTTACCATGATTGAGATAGCCATCGATCCTTAGAATTTGTAGAGTCCACAGAAGATTGCACGACGATGACGGAATTTGCATGTGAAAAGGAAAGGAAGGCAACCCTACGCGAAGCGCGTTCCTGCAGGTTTCCCGCCTTGGCGCTTCTGCGCCTAGCTTAGGCGCAGATTCGGCCGCGGTTCTCCTTGTTCATTGCCTCAGTAGTCAGACCCTATAAGAAAGATTATGTTTGCACTCGTCGCTTCGCGATCCTAATCTTCGGTTAGAATTAATAAATTCTCAACTCTAAAACAAGTTCTAAAATCTTTTTTTAGAAGCAAATATTTAGTAAAATAGTTCAATACTAAATGCAAAGTTTTATTTAGTATTTGTCTACTAATTTTAATAGATAAAACGCATATTTAAATATAATCTTTCTATAGAATCTAAGAGCAAAATCTTATTTTTCTATTAAAATAAGAAAAATTTTAATATATTAAAAATTCAATAAAGACAAATTTTTACTATTAATATATAAAATTTAATTGCAGTTTTTAATATATTACTGTTAAATTGCTAGTAACGCAAGTATCTTACAAACAAAATAAAAAGATATTACAAAAATAAACAATTAATTGCAATTACAAACAAATATATAGATATAAGTTACTATTTGTTTATTAATTAACTGTAACAGAATAGAATCGAAATCAACTACATCGAAAGCATCTGCGAGATATTCGCGCGTTGCAAACACCCGCGAGGAGTAATATATATAGAGGTGGCAGACTACCGGGTTACAGTTATCTCTTTTTCTAGAAATCTCGTCCCGAAATTCAGGGTTATCCCCAGGGTTATTTCAGGGTTATTTCAGGGCTAATCTAGGGTCACTCCAGGGCTACCAAAAAATTCCTGCTGTGTTTCGCACTCAGAGGCCACTTTGAAGACATGGTGCTTGACACGTGCTCAGAGGTCGCCGCGACGACATGGCAATATAGACGCGTGTTATAGTGCCTCCACGGCAGTACACTCACGTCTATTCTGGCACATCTACGTGCGACGACGTGGCATGCGACACAGACTATCAGATCTCTTGCGCAAGGCATACGGTGTCAAACTTTGCGTTCACGATCGCTACTAAATGGGATCAGGAGAAATCGATCTTGAGATTCAGACGTGATGCGTTGCACCGGGCCGAAGCACGAGCGCGAACACTACTGTAACAGGATAGAATCGAAACCAACTGCGCCAAAAGCACCTGCGAGATGTTCGCGCGTTGCAAACACCCGCAAGGAGTAATATATATAGAGGTGGCAGACTACCGGGTTACATTAACTATCTTAAATTGTATTTCTGTTAAACAATTTATACAAAATTAATATCTTTAATATCGAAAATAGATTCTTGCAATACTTAAAGAATATTATATATTTTAATTAACTATTTTTGATAACAATATCTGTTCTTTAAAAATTTAGAATATTTAGCATTTTTTTTTTTTTTTTTTTTTTTTTTATATTTTGAGCTTTTTTTAATTATTAAGTTTCGAAACAATTTTTTTTAATAATTGTTTTTTTCTTTAGTTTAGAATTTTTGTTTGTTAATATTATTTTTGTTATATTTTTATTTTGTTGTTTTGTGTTCTTAATAAACTTAATTTGTTATTTTGTATTTTTAATAAACTCGAATTTAATTGTTTTATAATTTTTTTTTTTAGAGTATACAGATAAAGCAAAAATTTCTTAAGATTTATAATATTTATATTATAAGAAAACTTAGCAAAAAATTGCTTTAAAAAATAAATTTTATTAATACTAAATTTTAAATTATAATATAATAAATATACAAAAAAAGTATTTAAATTAAATTTTTCTATATTATAGAGTAAAAAGATATCTCGATATTAAAAATAGTAGTAATTCTATTGTTTAAACTTTAGAATACAATTGTTAATATTCTTAATATTAGTACTAAATTACTATTTAATTGTAGTCTTAAATAAAATGCAATAAAAGTACAGATTATCTTTTTTATTAAATTTAGCTAACTATTTTGTGCAATTATATTATAGTACAACTAAAATAAATTGCTAAATAGACTAATCTGTTTTTAAGATATACTTTGAACTCGAATATATTTTTTGTATTAAAAACAACTATAGTAAAGATTTTTTTGTTAATTATAAACAAATAGTTGTTGTACTAATTAAAAATCGACAAATTGATATATAAGATATTTTTAACTTAATTATCTGTTTTTCAATTGTAGCAAATATAGTTTGCAATATTATATTTTAGCTCGAAAATATAAAAGAAATAAAAAGATATTATAATTTTATTCTTATAGATTGTAGCAAAAATCGAGAAATTATTATTGTTAAAATTCTTATTATTAAAAATAATTTGTTTTTTTAAATAATTCTATTTGCAAAAATATTAAGACAAAATTAATTTAATACAGATTGCAAAAAAAAAAAATTTATTAGTTTTTAAATAAAAATAGTTTTGTTTTAAATTTTTAATAAAATCTTCTTTTTATTATTAAATATCTTTTTGTTATTTTTTTTATTTTTAACAGTTTTCTAAAATATATTTTTAAATTTTTTTGTATATTTAACAAATAGAAAACTCTTCTTTAGATTTTTAATTAATCTATTAAATTTTTTTTTGCAAAAATAATTAATATTTAATTGATAAACAAAATTAATTAATTAAAAAAAAGATTTGTTAAAGTAATAGTTGTTTTAACAAAAATTTGTCGATCAGAAATTGTAGAAAAATTCAGAAATATTAAAATTTCTGCAGTATTAGAAGATACAAAGCTTTTGTTAACAATTAAAAATATTAAACTTTTAACAGTATATTGTATATAAAGATATCGATTTCTTAACAATATTATCTAACTTAATTTCTGAAAAAAATTGTTTTCGTCTATAATAAAAGAATATATTAGAGAAAGATAGATATAAAATAAAATTTTAATTTTTATAATCGAAAAAATACAATTAAGTACAGAAAAATTCAAAAAAGTACAAAAAAGCTATTCTTTGCTTAAAAAAAAATTAATAGAAAAAAGAATTTATTTTCTAAAAAAATCTTTTAGCAAAAAATATAAATAATTGAGTATTAGATTAAGCAATAACAACAAATATATAAAATTCGCAAAATTAACAATATTGCGCAATAAATAAATAAAAACAATATTTCTTAAATAAATAGATTTTGTAAATATTAAAAATATTGCTATTTAACAACAAATATTGATTTTCGAAAATATAGTACAAATATTTTTCTATTTATTAATTAATTAACAATTTTAAGATAGATTGCAAACAATAATAAATAAATAACAAAAAATACTATATATTTTTGTTTTAATAGTTGTTTTTAAATAAAAGATTATTATACTAAACTTTCGATTATTAATATATTTTGTAATTTGATTACAGATGTTGGTCTCGCTGGATTTGACGTTCTCTCGATCGGGCAAGATACGATTGCACAGTCTCTTGCCGCTTTCTTATTGTATAAATATTGTCGGTCTCTTTTATCTCTTTTATCTTTTTTTATAACTTTCTTTTCTTTTTCTATCTATTCAGATTTTCTCGCTCTATATTGTTCAGCTGCCGGCTTTTTCTTGTTGTACTAATATTTTTGCTCGAATCTCGACTTATATCTGTACAACAATAAAAACTGTATTGCTTGCTGTACTGACAATAGCTGCAACTTCTGCTTTTCTGCTTAACTTTTTTTGTTTTTAATATAATGCGCAGTCGATCTTCTGAGTTGTAATTTTTTGCAGATTTCTTTGCTGCTGACTTTCGAACACTCTTATTTTTTCGATATTTTGTTTTTTGCTCTTCTTCTTTTTTACAGATAGTTTTTTCAGTTTCAAATTAACAGTATAGCTATCTATCTGTCTGTCTGTCTGTCAGCTTGTATATATAGTCTACCGACAATTGCTATAACTACAATCGAAATACTAACACTGTAAATCTGATTCCAAAGCTGCTGTATATAGAATCTTCAGATCAATTGAAAATATATTTTATTATATATCGATAGAGTTTTTTCTGACTGCGTTGTCGACAAAAAATATTTCAATATTGCAGCAATCTGATAATATTTTCGACAAGAATCTGGCGTAAACAATTATTGAATACTGTTGTCAAGAATAGTTTAGTCGAATTTCAGATATCAGCTATTGCTGATATATCAAAATTCGATTGCAAGAACGTATATATATACTGCTTAGTAATATCTGAATCGGCAATTTGAGTTTCGGAAGATATAATGCTTTTCTGTATTGTTTTATTCAGCACTTTCTCGGATTAATTGCAGTAATCTCTCGAATTTGTAACAGTAAAAATTTTTGACTGTACAGATACTAAGTTATACAGAATTGTTCGATCAGCAACAACAAATTCTCGAAAAGACAAAAATCTGTATTGCAAAAATACTATCAAATGTTTTGCGAAATGTTCTGCGAGACAAAAAGTTGCAACTATTTAACTAGCTGTCGCGGCAGAGCTTGTTTAATGCATAAAATTAAAAAAGAAACAGAATAATTAAATATCAGAAAACAAAATTTCGGAAAAAAACTATCTGTCGAATATTGTAAAATGTGTAATACAACCGATGCGTTATAGCAGTTTCAGCTCGAAAATCCAAGCTATTACAGCTGATATATTTGATCGAATATAGACGTATGCGAGAAGCGCAGTTGAAATTATACTGTATAGAATAGCAATCGAATACAAGATTTCAGAGTAAAAACAATATTGCTGTTGCTTAAAATCGGCAATCGATAGATTCTGAAATATAAAAAAGAAAAGATAGAATTTTGCGCAAAGAAGATTGCAGTCAATAGTCTGTTAGCTATTGACATATATATAATTTCTTTTTCTCTCTGTTTACTGATTTCGAATTTCTTTTTTAAACTATCTAACAATTAATTCAGTCGATCTGTTACTCTGTTCTCTTTGCAATTCTATTCTACAATAGTTTTTGTCGATATAAATTTTGTTTATTTCTATCAATTATCGAGTATAGCAGATCGATTTGAAAAAAGACAATTTGCAGTTTTTAATCTCGATATTTGCGCGATTAGCAACAAAAACTACAAATCTATAGTTCTCGAATTAAATAGCAATTCGAGCGGTAGACTCGAAAACTACAATTCGATAGAATTTTTTAATTCGACTGTTTTGTTGTCAAGAAAGTTTCTCGATTTGTTTCGTAAATCGACAGTAGATTTTTGTAATTCTTAATTATACGCTATAGATACAACTTGCTCTTATTATTTGTAATAGACAATTATTAATAATTTCAGATTTCTCGAACAATATCGATCTTGAATACAGTTACAATTGCTGTAATTATAAGAAAGACAACAATCTTCTATCTTTTAACAAACTGCTATTTGATTTCGAAGAAGCGCAAAAGCTATATTGTGCGCAATTTAGATATAATTACGAAATAGAAAGATCTGATAGCGCTATTAATTATTTTTTTTAAAACAACTGCAATTATACTTCTATTTCCGGATCGAAACAATACAATATCAAAAATAAGAATATCGACAACAGCAGCAACAGCAGTTTTCAGCTCAGCAGCAACAATCTGACTTGTAAAACGCAAAACAAAAAATACTGCTTTTTCAGTATTTTATTAACTTCTATAGCAGACTCAGAAGCTAGATATAACTTTTAATATTGTTGCTTATTAATTCTAGTTCTGACAGATAGAATCTATCTAGATATTCTATTTTTTGCAAAAAAATCGAAAATTCTATTTTCGATTTTTTTTTATTATTTTTTTATACTTTTCTCTCGTCGATACGCGACAATATTTACAAAGATACTGAGATTTACTACATATCTAGCGAAGAGAAAGAAAAGAGAAACAAAAAAGATTGCTATAAAAAAAATAAGTAGAAAATTGAAGAATCTGAATTTCTATACAGATCTATAACAACTATAGACACTACTGACATTCGAGACTTTTTCAAGTGCACAGCGGACAGTACTGAATTGAACAATAGTAACAAAAGAAATTTTTGAAAACAATTGTATCAACAATATCAGAATACAATAAATTCTAGTCTATCTAGTAAAATCGGCAACAGTTAAAATAAATATATATTTCTGATCAATTCTCGGGATTTTCTAATATATTTCAGATAATTCTCTTGTAATCGAGAACAAAATCAGAACAATCAGCAAACTTGGTAATTCTATTAGATTTACAAGCGTTATTGCTATTATTTTACGCTTTTCTGAGCGTCTGCAAGACAAGCAATATTCAGCACTGAATAGAGAGAAAAAATAGAAAATAATAAAAATTGTCGGCAAGAGATCGACAAGAAGTAACTATAAATACAATATGTACTGAAAAAATATATAGCTATCTGAAAGCAAATTAGAAAACGCACAAGAATTGCTGCAGAATTTTGAAACACAAAATTCTGTACAGTATAAATACAAATAGACAAACAAGTTTCCGCAAAAAATTATTAATCGATAGCTGCTTCAACGTGCTAACAACAAAAGACTGTATAGCTATTTCGAATCTGCTATTGTATTTCTTGTCTGCAGTACTGTACTAATTTAAAATTGTAATAAGCGGAAAGCTCTACAACATTTTTATTATCAGTATACAGTATTTTGTCTCTGATAGAAACAATTCGAGAGTTACAGTTAACTGCTGAACGTTATCAGTTCTCTTCGATCTCAAAATGTCAGTCTTTAGTTTTTAATATCTCAACTTATTGTTTACAATAATTATTTGTTTAAAAAGATTTTTGTTTTTAATTTTGTATCTGCTCTTGCAACAATCAATCAAAAAAAAGAGAGTCTCGGATATAAAGTTGTTTTAACTGCTGTTTTAGAATTTCGCTACTCAGCTATTACAAGTTTTAGAGAATATAAAAAATAAAAAGATCAAAAACTCGAAACAGATATAATTAAGATGCGGAGATCTATTGTGTATTGTTTTTATTGAAGACAACTTCTAGTATCTATTGTGCGCATTTTCAATACTCTATCAGACACGCTTGAACCGATAGATAGCAATAATAAGTCTCTCTTATTGTGTCGAAATATTAGTTTCTATTATCGATTAACTGTCTCTGTTATTCAGATTAATCTGTTGATTCTGTTACTATCTCTTTTTTCAATCTTGTAACTTGTAGTTGTTGCAAACTCTTTTGTTTGTATAAGTAGTTTGTAGTATCGAAGAATCTAGAGCGGCAATAAGTCGAGATAGATTTTTTTTCTCTATAGTAGTTACTGTCAGATTTATTCTTTATCTGAACTACTTTGTTAATATAGATTTCTAGTCGAATTGCTATTGTTGTAAGCAGTATCTTCTGATATATCGATCTGACTATTTTGGATTTCTGATAACTGATTGTTTTCTGCACTCTTAAAGCGTCGAGCATCAATTAAGATTGTTGCATTAATAAAAAGCAATGTCTCGAGACAAATAGATGCTATTTCAGATTTTTTGTATTTCTCTTATAAATCTGTCGGATTATTTCTTTTATAATTTCAGTTTCGATAGATACAGAATTGACTGTTTTTGCACTCTCGGTCTAAAATTTTGAGATCTAAGTTTTGAGTAAAATAGATAGAATTCGAAAAACTCAAGATATATTTACTGTAACACAATAATAATTACTGTCTTAAAGCTGAAATATAGCGTTATTTGTTTTGAGATTTGGCGTTTCGCTGAAGCAGAATAGATATTTTTATTTTGACAGAGTCAGTTCTCGATTATTTTTTGCAATTTGATTAAGTTCAAAGCAAGCTTGTCGATTCGAAAAATATATATACGAGACGCAGCAAACTGAAAAAGAGCTGTAGATTTCGACAGAAAATTCGAAAGTGCAGATCTGCAGTCAAAATATTTGAATTACGCATAATAGTGTCAGATTTGACTAATTACAACAGACTGATTTTGTTAGACTGGACAATTAACTCTAAATTATATCAAAATTCAGTATATCAGTTAACTGTCTGAAAAGACAAGTCTTCTGTTCTGTTGTTACACTCTGATTTGTAGTTTCAAAACGCCGATCTACGTAATAGTAAAGTCTATAGTTCGGCATACTTGTTTCGCGATTGAATACTTGATAGATTTTCTGAAAAACAGCTACTTGAAGCTGGTTTTTTCTGAATATCTTGAAAATTGTCTAAAGCAAATTCCGGATAAAAAGAGAGCGAAAACAAAGCAGATTAAAAGAACTCGATTATTTAAATATTCAGTATTGTTTTTTAAAAGTATATAATATTTTCTTTATTTCTTTAATAGTTTGATCGATTTGCGCTAGATTTTGCAAATAGTAATCTGTTTAATACTTGTAATCTGTTTAAATTTATTGTCAGACTTCTTTAATATTATTCGAGATTCGAGACTTTTTAATTTTATATTTTTTTGAGAATCAGATATTCAAACAATTTAGAGTTAAGAATTAATTTATAGAATGCTGATAAAATAACTATTCTCTTGTATGTTTAAAAGAGATTTTCAAAAAAATAACTGTAAAAAATGCTAGAAAATTTCAGTCTCTATTGTCGATATCGACAATATCGAAAAAATAGAATTTCAAAATATTATTGTCCAGTTTCTGCATAGTGTTGATAGATTCGCCGATAATAGAATCTATATTTTTTCAGTCAAAAATATACAGTTTATAGATGGAGTTGATAGTTTTGCTGTCAATAAAATTTATATTTGTTCAGTCTCAAGTTTTCAGTATCTGAGCAGTACTTATATTTTCTATATTGTTGAGATTTATATTGTTTCAGTTTAATAATTCTCAAAAAAAGATAGATTTTCGAAAAAGAATATCAAATTCAACTCGAGACAACAATTATTTTGCAATAGAATTATCGACAGAACGTGCGCATTTTATTTTATTTGCTAACAGAGAATAATACAAGATTCAGAGATAGACAAGTCTCGAGTAACAATTTCGATTTCTGTTGTACTATATCGATATATAGAATAGAGATTGTGCAGACTATTTAAAATTCGGTACAGAAAATTAATAATTGTAAAAAGTGTAATTATATTACGTTTAACAAGACTATTTCTCGACAAATTTTTTTAAAAAACTCTAATCTGCTCTGCCAACTTCTGAACAGCAGCTATATTCTTAATCAGTTTAGTCGAGATCAGAATATATTGAAGACAAAATATCAGAATATTATTACAAATATATTGTTTACTCAATATTCAATATCGATTACAACTAACGCAAATCTCTATAGCAAAAATATATCGTTTCAGATAATCGAAAGAGATAAAATAATCTAATATTTCTGTTTGCTACTACAAAGACAATCTAAATTTGTTTTCTCTACTACAACTTCTTCTATCGAATCGAATTGGACAGCGACCGTAAACAATTAATTTACTATATTAATTGTAGTTGTTTCTGAATTGTTTTGTACTTCTAGATATCAATAAATTTCTAAAATTAGTATTGCGGAATTTCAGAGTTATTTGAAATACAGAGACTATAAATCTGTATATTAACAAGATTAAGAATATATTCTGAGTTTTGTAGAAATTCTTAAAAATTGCATAGTTTATCTACAACAAGTAACAAAGTCTTGAGAGAGTATCGACAGAAAGTACTATATTGTAAAATTTGTTATACTCAGATTTTCCGACGCTTGCAGATCTGACAGTATAAAAGCAGAATTTGTTGAAATCAGCAGACAATTCTGTAAATTTTGTAAAAAGAAATACTGTATTTACTGAATCTTGATACTGACAGAAAAAATATTTAATATCGAATCTAGAACAATAACAAAAATAGAATCGAGTATCAGTTATCGGTCGAACTATATTCTGAGCTTTTATATCGAGTGTTCTAGATAAGATATTGATAAAATTTATATCAAAATCTATTATTATAGTAATTCTGTAAAAGAATTCTGTTCAAGAAAATAGTAATAAATGTCTCGAATAAAATTCGAGAATGCTAGACAATAATATAGCACTGAATTAATAGATTATATATATTAAGAATAATCAATTTACAGACGGATTGTTCTAAAATTCCGAATCAAACAAAGCAGATCTATAACTGACACACTGTTTTCAGAATAGTATAATTCTTGCGCTGTAGACTCGAATTTCTCCGACACTATTTTTACAACAACTTTATTTACCAAAACATCTTTCTCAAATTCAAGCGAGATTTATGGCTCCGCTAATCAATAACAGTAGCTTCCGAAACGCTTTTATATAGCTTATAAAATAGTAAATAATCAGAGAATCTAGAAATGCAGACAAAGCACATTTCTACAATCTTATTTCTTTTGAAGAAAGTCTCGAAGTCTGTTACTTCGATCTCAGTATAATATATTCTATATATAGTATGTGCTTGCAGTCCGAACATAAATTATCGGATTTACTTGAACAATTCTTTTTGCAAGCGCAACACAAAAAGCGCTTTATTATTCGAGATTTTTTTTTAATTTTTGTACTGCTGTCTCTAGTCTCTTGCTCGGACTTCTGTTTTGTTTTCTTAATTTCAATTCGAATATTGTTTGTTGTCAAATAGTTTTTATTTAATATTTCTGCAATCTTTTTTCGACTTTGTTGCTCTTCTTAAAACTGTTTACTGTTTACTTGTTTTCTCGATTCTTTAGCAGAAGCTTAAATTTGAAATATTTCTCGGCGAAGTGCAATATAAGATATTTTGAATATACTGTTAGCTAAGTTGTCGCATATATAGATTTATTTATTGTACTTTTTATTTTTCGAAAAACAATAATATTGTATTTAGAAATAGAGAAATAATAATTGCTACAGTAAATAGATAGAAGCTGTAGACTTTGCTATTTTTGTTTTTGAGCTGTATACAATATAAAATTATAAATTTTAATCAAGATCAGCGCTGTTGTGCTGAGCACAGATACTTTATATAGAGAAGAAAGTTAATCAAGTATATATTGTAATATTGCAAAGTAGTTTTGTTCCAACATATTATATACGGAAATTGTTAATTGTCCAGAATCTATTGAAATAGATAGTTATCGGACTAATAATTATAAATTCTTTACAATTATATTAACTTTTCTATCTTAGACGCTCGATCCGACAATAAATATAAAAGTGTTCAATAGTTCTCTCGATAGCGTAAAGAAAAGTACTGATAGAAATTTTTTTTTTGTCAGCTATTCGTGGACAGCACATATTACTTTCTATTATAAAATTATTTTTTAGATTTATTTTGCCCAGCTCTAATCTAACACAATCGAGTGCAAAATACAATATTGTAATTACAGTATATCTCTGATTTTGTCAGTCGAAAAAGATAGAATCAAAAATATATAAAATAAATTCAGAAATCTACAACAGAGTCTGTACAATTTTATCTCTAGCAGTATATTTTATTTAAATAGCAATATAGTAAATATATAGACAGTCTTCAAATTTTACAGACAAAAATTAAGAAAGTCAGTTTAATAGCTGATACAACAGATATTTTTACTGTTTCAGCAACTGAATAGTGCTCGATCTATTCGATTAGAAAATAGTTTTGTAAAATTAATTAATAAATTTATTTTTAGCTTCTCTAGATACTTTCTGCAGAAATATAGTATTGAATTTTATAACAGACTTGACAATTTTGTTCGCGGAATTCCAAGTTCTGTTTCAAGTGTTCGATTGCTGATTGTAACAGATACTCAGAAAATTTAATAAAAAGAGTTCTATTTTTCTTTATATTATTATTCTAGTCTTGATAGAGAGCTCTATAAGTAGAGAGTTTAAGATTGTTGTTATTGTTTGTGTCAAAAATAAAACTTCTTCGAAATTTTTTTTTGCAAATTTAAAAGTTGTTCTCAGCTTTCTTCTATAAGTGCGAACGTTACTAATAATAGCTCAGTTTTTATTTCAGTGTAAGATTTTTGTCGAAATTTTACTATTTTCAATCAGAGTCGCTGTGCAAGAGATTGTTTAATTAAAAATTTTATTTCTTTTATATCTATTATATACTTTTAATATTGTTCTGTTCAAATCGAAACCGACTCTAAAGCAGAAATTTACTTGTAATAATGTACAGCAAAACGCAGATATTCGATCAGTAAAATACTGTTAATACAGCAAATATTATCTGTCTATAATATTAAAGTTTGAAGCAAACAATATTCAAATTCTACAAAAAAATATATTTATATTATTGGCTGGTCCAGAAACTTTAGAAAAACTGTATATCGAATATATAATTGTTCAGATTTACAAAAAGCTACAACTGATAGAAAAATATACTATTTAAGATTTAATCTGTTAACAAATCTATATTGTAGCACTTTTCAATTTATACTGTCGAATCAGAAAAGTTTCGAGATTTCTGATCGAAACTTATTTTATATTCAAAAATATTGTATCGATCTCTCAGATTCTTCTGAAATCAGATATTGTTTATAAATTACAGCAGAAAATCTGTAAATAGATTAAGTTTTATTTGAAATTCGATTAAAAAATAAAAACTATAGCAGATTGCAATAAAGATCTCGGAATCTTAATAATAATATCTGAACTTAATATAATATTACAGCAGTAAATAAGTGTGTTTGTATTATCAGCAAATTATACTTATTTATAGTTTTAGATAGATTACAGATATTAACAATAAGAATTTCGAACAAATACAACAACACTTTCGGAATATCAAATTTGACGAAGTTGCGAAAAATCAAGATATACAAAATATTGCAAATCTATTAATGCGGAAGTTTGTAAGTTATAAAGATCTTTATCTATTACAGCACGCGGATATTCTAGACAGCGGCACAGCTGCTTATTTAGATTTTAGTATTTTGTCCGAGAAGTCAGATCTATCTTACCGATATAAAATTATTCTGCTAAGAGAAAAATCTATTATTATAGCTAATTATTACACAGCGTCCGGTTACAATACTATATTGCATTAACTAAATAATATAGATGCTATCAGATCTTCTGAATCTCTGATAAACAATGCGGCAACATATTGTACTTCAGCAATCTCTATATATTCTGCTCGCATAGCGATCAGTCAGAAAGTATACAATAAATTACAACTGCATCTACAAAGTTCTATATCTAATATATCGGATTTTGTAGCTTATTCTATAATAAGCTACGAAGCATATAGCATATTACTTTATCCACAATCTCTTACGTCTAATATATCGGATTTTGTAGCTTATCCTATAATAAGCCACGAAGTATATAACGCATTACTTTATCTACAATCTTCTATATCTAACATATCAGATTTTGTAGCTTATTCTATAATAAGCTACAAAATATATAGCGCATTACTTTATCCACAACTCTCTACATCTAATATATCAGATTTTGTAGCTTATTCTATAATAAGTTACAAAACATATAGTATATTACTTTATCCACAATCTTCTACGTCTAATATATCGGACTATATAATTTATCTACTGGCTCTCTGTAATATATCGAGATATTGCAGAAACTCAGATAGTATAACAGATTCAAATATCTATTAATTGATTTTCAATTGCTCTGTCGAAACGCAAAAGAATTAAGCTGTCTGCAGCAAAATCAATATTTTTGCTTTTTCCAATCGCACGTCTTTCTGTTAAACAAGATATTCTATTTGTTAATCTTTTTATCGCTTGTCTTCTCTTCTGCAATTACAACAAACAATATATTTAAGCTTGATTCGATTATTATCTTCTGCTTTCTGCGCACAAATATAGCGACACCGGTACAGAGCTGAAGATCTTCAACAATAGATTTGCAATTTTCTGAAATTCGTATTAACATTAGATAGAAGAGATTATCTGCTAGAAATAATAAAGAATTTGGATCTGATACTCGAACAATCGAATAGTCCGAATTAGTAAACTATAATTGTGTTAGCTGAACAACTTTTACGATTACAAATATCGAATTTGTTAAATCAAATGTATTTTTTCTAGCTGTCTCTATATCTCGGACAAGCTATTGTTTACACACAACTCAAATTCAGTATAGTTTTGCTTTGCAAACTTTGTTTTTAACAGTCAATTCTGAAGATATTCCAGAATATTTTTGTTGTAATTGTTCAAACTTTGCTGCTTCAAATATACTGATATAGTAATAAGTAAAGCGAGAAAAGAATAAGATATTAAAGTTGTCGCGCAAGACTCGATATTGCTCTACAAAATAAGCAGCGCTCGACTCCGAAATTTATTGTAAAACACTTATTGTTAAGTTGCTATTTGTAATACGCCGGTTCTGTCCGAAAGTGCTCTACACTTATCTCGACGCTATCAGAAATTTAAGTTTCAGTCTAGTATAAATGCAGCAGTACTACTATTTTTTTGTTAACTTGATTAAACAGAAAGTAATTCTTTGTCTGTCTCTATTATTTTTTACAGAGCTATTAAACTCTATTAATATCGAACAATTAATTTTGTCTGTTGTAATAATCTTAGTGCAAATATTTGAAAAAATAAAATTGTAGCTACAAGTACTGTTTTACTTTACAAACAAGTTACTGTATATATTGCAGCTTTATAATAGAACAGAAATTCATTCTTGTCGAATTCAGCTACATTTTATGCGCAATTGTTGTTTTTTCTGCTTTTTGACTCTGCTTATATTAACAGCTGACAAGTCTTTGTTGTGTGCAACTGATTAAAGAGATTACCGAGTTTCTCGAAATGCAACTCTTTAACACGTTAGCTAAAAGTAGAGATTGCAATACAACAGTTTTACAGAATACAGTTTTGTTTAGATCTCGATTGTTTGTTTTCTTCAGTTTTGTATCGGATATTCAATAACAAAATTATAACAATCGAGAGTTATTTTCTGTTATAACGCGCTGTTTTCTAAAAGTGTCTGTAATTGGATCAGACTTGATAGAGATAGATAGATAAAAATATATCGAAAATACAAGTTTCAAAAGTGTAAATATTAATATTGTATTTGTAAATACAAATAGCGATATTCGAAAAACAGATAAAAAACAAGCAAAATCTGCAGTAAACAGATAATATATATTTTCTGTACTCAGTATTGAAGCTGACGTACAACTAGATATTTTGCTACTTTTAGATTTCTATTTAATAGAGCAACTGAGATATCGAGAGATACTGAGAAAGCAAATTATATATTTTTCGAGATCTTTCTATTGTATCAGAGTCTTGTTTTTTTGCAATTTGTATTATTGCAGTTTTCGAGAATAGCAGTTCTATCCGAAAGAATCTTGACTGATATATTGCTATATTTTTTTGTCTCGCTCAGATACTGATTTCTATTTAGATCGATACAGAGAGCAAAAAAGAGAAACTTTTATGCAAAATATTAATAGACTTCTTTTTGAACATATTATTCGGTATTGTTTATATAGATCGGTTGGCTTACTTGATTTTGTTCTGCAAAAATATAAGAAACAAAGATTGAAATTTCTGTATATTGTTGTTAAAGATACGAAACTTCTTTTATTATAAAACAAGAGTCGATTAATCAAGAAAATCGAATATACAATAGTTCCGTCAATAAGAAGATTTCTTTATTCTAAGAGATTCTATAATAAAGAACTTGCTGCGTTCAAAAATATAAGTATTAATAAAATTATTGTTACATTTCTCGATTCTATATATGCTCGACTTTGTAAAATTTTTTTCGAAAAATTACTAGAGTATTTCGCCAAATATAATGTTTCAGCTGTATATATATTTATAATAGATTATAATAAGTTTGTCAAAAATATACAAAAACAGATTAAGAAGAACTCCGATCTAAAACTTTTTTTTGAGTTAACAGTTAAAGTACTGCAGATCTGCAAAAAGTCTGTAACAGTTTTTTTTGATAAAATTATCGATTTTGCAATTGATTCGAGTTAAAAAGCAAATTTTTGAAGACACTATCTACAGATATTAAAAGAAGATAAATATAAATTCCGATTTACTATTAAAAAAAATCTAGTTTCAAAGTGCACGATTCAGTTCTTGTATATAAATATACTAAAAAGCAACTTGCTAGATAAGAAATCTAACAATATTAAATCTTTTATTGTCGAGATTCTTGTCAAGAAATTTCAATTCGCAAAAAACAAGATAACGCTATCGACAAATATATTAAGATAGATTTGATTTTTTTATATTGAAAACTCGATACAATATTCTTAAGCAATTAAAATTATTGTTGAGACGCTCTTTACGTCTAATATGTTTGTTCGCTATTATATTGAGTTTATTCTGAGATACTTGCTATTTACAACACGTAAAACTTTTATTTGAAACGACGTAATTTTGTTCGACTAGAATATTAGAATTCTAAGCGGAATCTCTGCAAAAAATAAGTTTTGCAGCAATTGTGCAGTTCAAATTGTTTTCGGAATTGTATCTGCTGTGCTCAGAATAGTTTTTACAGTAAAAGATTGAAAATATATAAATCTGTTTCTCGATAAATTGAGTAACAAAGTATTTGTGCAGATACTACTTTCTCTGTAAATATCTGTTCGGTGTTGATATAAATTATATACTAGATTATTGAAATCAAATATTGTATTGATTACTCTTATTGATATAGATTGTACTTAAGCAGATAAAACTCGATTCCGATATTGATATGCAGTAAAATATGTTGTTTATTGTTATCTATCGAGTTAATCTGCGACGAACTCTGTTCGAGAAAGCTGAAAATAATAAGTAATAAGTATAAAATTCTATTTTTGTTTGTTCTGCGAAAATAAAATTGCGAGAGCCGACAAATTTTGCAATATTTATTATTGATCAGATATCTATATTGGTCTTCGACATTCTTATTAATAAAATATAGCTGTTGTTAAAATTCTCTTTCTATAAGCTCAATAAGCGAACTATCTGCAAACTCTATAATTCAATTATAGAATTGATACTTATTTTCTCTTTTTCTGCTTTTCGATATATTTTTATAACTGTTATCTGTTATTTTTCTATCTGCAGCTCTTATATTATAGCAATATATCAAATAGAACAATACAAGCTAGATTTCAAAATATACTACTGTCTGTTCAGAGCATATACGCGAATTTTTCAGAAACAGATAAAATACTGTTTGTATACAGCAATTCTGCGACTGCTGCAATTAGCAATCGAAATTGTATATAAAGAGATCGGAATAGATATCTGAATTGTAATACAGTATATAGAAACTAGTATCAACTGTTATATTTCTAGATATATATATACTGTCGATAGTAATACTGTCTTGTATTATTTTACAGAAAACGCTGCTGATTTTAAACAAGAAAAAACGCATAATTTTATTAACGCAGACACGAAAATAGCGGAAAAAACTAAGTGTAGAGTTGTTAATCTGTTCTACTGATATAACACTGAAATATATCTTTTTTGCAGTTTTGTCAAAAACGACAGAATTCTTGAGTTAATAGAAAATTGTTGCAATAACAGTAAAACGCACAATATTGCTATCTGCAGCTATTAACAGCAAGCTGTCGACTCGAAGCTTATATTTGTTATAAAGATTGACGCTGATTAGATACTGAAAAATATTCGAGTTTTTCAAATCAGTATTGTTTTCAGTATACAATTTCTTTGCTCGGTTTGCAAATATCTTTTTTGCAAAACTACTGTAGATCTGCGTATCGACAGCTGTCTATATATACAGCAAAGAAAACAAATTCGAGTTCAGAAACTATTGTTAGAACTGCACAACCGAAGTATAGTCAGTTCAGTAGAGAAAAATGCTTGTGTTTCTGAGACAGTTTGAAATTCAACAGTATTTCGGACTCTGCAGTATGTCGAGAGACTTTTCAAAAATAATAGTATCGATAAAATCGAAACTATATCAGCTAGTTATTGTGCTGATCTCGACAGATATTGTTTAAACTTGTTTTTTTTCTTCTGTTTTTATTAAAATATAAAAATAGCTTTCTGCTATATCTGTAAATTTTCGAACAATCTGATTAATATTTCGAAAAACTTGTTCTCTGACTGACAGTATCCGATTAAGTACTTTACATTGTACTGTATATTTTTTACTGTTAACTGTTATCTGCACATTTCTGCCGCTCTCTGCTTCTCTATCGAGAAGTCTATAGAATTTGTTGTTTTTAAAAATATTTGATTTTCTAGTATAAATTTTCTGAAAAACCGAGAAAAAGCTGAACGTTATCTGCTGTCAAAATTAGTTATATCTTTTATCGAGCGACACGCATTTAAGTTTTGAAAATCTATTTGCAATACTGATTGCGTTCGGAACATTTCTGATTATACTATTTATATTTTTGCAGTCAGCCGATTTACCGAAGCAAGTCAAGCCGGTATTGAGAATACAGCTGAAACAATATTGTAATTCTTATAAGTTTTCTGTTCTCTTATATAACAATTCTTTTTGTAATACTGCTATATATACAGTATATCAGATATTCTCTGCGCCAGAGAGCCAGAAATGCGAGCTAGAGAATAGAAGAATAAACAATATATAGTCAAAAATCCAAGCTAAGATCTTATCAGTAGATACTTTTGATATACTGTTGATTTGCGTCTATATAGAGAGTTATAGATAATGTCAGAGCAACAGCGGTCAGAGTAATACTTGACGTTAAATATATTTTGTTGATTTTAATTAGTGCAGAGAGAAAGAGAAACACTTGATTATATAAATGGACAATTGGATGCACTCGAAGAGAGATATAATATTTAATTAAGTACAATATTGAAGACGCGAAACAGAAAAAGAGAATATTATATACAGATTTCTTATAGTATATGCGTCTTTGTAGTAGCTCTTCCGACTGCATAATATAATACAATAAAGCTGCAAGATTGCTGCATTACTTGACTAGCAAAAATTTGCAGCGCTAATATATATTGTCTGCATTAAACTCAATATACAATAAATTATTTTTTTTATCGCAAATTGTAATATCTATCTCTCCGTATTTGTCAGAGTGTCAAACCGAGCTTTATATTACAAAATTAGTTTGTTAAAATCGAAAACTTAACAATCTATTTTACGACTTATATATCTAATATATAGTGGTATTGTATAAGTCTAGAGAAACTTTTTCAGTGTATTAATTGCAAGTAGCTCAGTAAAGTTTTTTACTTCTCAGAATAAAATATACACTTATAATAGTTCCGAATAATATAACACACTACTACAGCGCATTAATCTCTTGTAAAAACTCGATTGTTCGATAGATAATATTATTACTATTTTGATTACTGTCAGCTCTGTTCTGTGCTGCTTCTATCGAATTGTACAAGTTTTATATTTTTGTTTTCGATTTTTTATATTTTTTATACAACTCTGAAAACAACTGTTGCTGAAAGTTTTTGCTCGCTTTTTGCGGTCGCGCCGCTGTAGTTAAACAGACAAATTTATTTTTTAAAAAATGCTGTTTTGATCTGATATTGGAAACTTGTTCAAAATAGCGTAAAAATAACTTGTATCGACTGCTGTTACTGAGCTCGAAATTGTTTGTATTGATAATTTGTATTTTGTCGAATTAAAGACTATTTCAGAATTGTTGCGAACATAATACAATTGCGCAAATAACTGAGAAAAAGATTACAAGAATTTTTCAGATATTTTGAGTTGCGCGCTTTCAAATCTTATCTGTAATACGCTGCGTATATAAAATAGCAATTATTTGATTAATAGCAACAAAGAGAATACTACTATAAATTAGCTCGATACTTCTTACAATAATATATTTGACGCAAAAGTTCTTTAAAACTGCAGAAAAATCAGACTTATATCAATCTCGAGAACAGAAAAAATATAATTCGGATTTTTCTCTTATATAATATTTTTTGTGCTCAGATTAGATGCAACAGAGCAAATATTAGTCAGATATCAGTTGTTATATTTAATACTATTATTGTATACTGTATAATTTTGCTGTTTAAATATGTATCGACAATCAGATTAATAAGCTTCTATATCGATTGTAAATACTGAAAAGCTAGCAGAAGCAGACAGATTGCGCTTTAAATCTCAGTTACAAAAAAAAAAATTTTGAAATTTTAAAACAATCGATTATCGCTATTCGACTCTATATGTCAGCCAAGATCGATACTGAAAAGTTTTGCAATTTATATTGCTATTATATCTAGAAGTTGCGTTGCGTAAATTAACTAATTGCAATATTAATTTTTCTCAATTATAATCCGAGCGGAGAAATACAATATCTGAAATATCTAAATAATATTTTGCAAAAAGTAATCAGTCCGATAAGTGTTAAGATCTGATAAAACAGTTTTTGTGTAAAATATATAAACTGCAATCGAAAATATCTGATTATATATTTATAAACTTAATTATTTTTTAATTTGTATAATCGAAGATCTGATTAATATAAATTTACAGTAACAGAAGTCGCGTCTGCATTGTCGAAGAAAAACTTGATTTTAGATTTTTTTTTTATATAGAAATATATTATATCAGCACAGATTGTATATACAATCAAAATATATAATATAATAACTGTACTTGTCTCTCGATACTCAGAATCTATTGAAAAGTACAAAATATAGAAGTCTGTTATAGTAGCAGTTTCTTACTGTAAGCTGGCAGACTATATAATATAGACTGCAATTAAGAAAATATTATAGTAAAATGCAGTTAAAATAATATATAGTTCTTCTATATTACAAAAGACAATAATTGTAATCTGAAATATAATTCTTTAATACTGATTGTAACAAGATCTTTTTGACAAAATATATATATAAAAATCGGTCTTCCGGTTTTCCCGATAGATTGAAGAGCAATCTGACAAATCAAATTTTTTTTTTTTTAAACTATCGATTTTTAGTTCGGATAAGAATTTTCAGACATTTAGTAAAAAATTCAGTTATCAAATCGATTTTCTATCTATATATAGCGAAATACTAGATCTTGATATAAAAATCGATTGTCTCGAAAAGTGTAAGATGTAACAAGATTTAAATTTAGTACTTTGTATTAGAGAGATTAAATATTAGTATAACAAGAATTTTTTGATTCGGTTCTTACGTACTTTGTATATAGTATATTAATTGTTAGTATAAACAGAAATTTCTGAGCAAATAAAATCTGTTATACTAACAATTAATATGCTGTATACAAACTACAAAGCGGACAGAATATATATTTTCTACTTTAAATTCGCGGAGACTTTTCGGACAGCTGTAGTGCTACAATATTAATCTATATAAAGTATTTTAGTGCAAAACAATTTTTGTAGTATCTATTTTTCGAATCGAATATTTTATAGCTGAAGTCTAGATTTAGTTGAGAAACAAATTTTTCGAATTTTTGATCAAAACTGTTATTTAGTTTTACACTAATATATAGCGCGTCTTTTAATAAATAGTGCTACAGAATCGGCACGTACGCACCGGAACTTTCGTGGAACATTTTCGAAGTTGTCAGAATTTCAATATTTTATAGCAGTACAAAATCAAAAAATAATATCTTTCTATCTCTAGAAGCTTTCTGATATTTAATATTGTTATAAGATTGAAGTCTGCTGCAGAGATTTTTATTAAAATAGTCTGAAATCAGATCTGACAATTATATTTTGATATTGTGCTACTGTAAGCTATATCTCTGTTTACAGTTTGTTATTAACAATCTCTGCAATAATAATCTGTTGTAAGAGACGTCTGCAACTTCTGCAACTTAGAATATTAGCTGATATAGAGCAGCATCTCCGTGCATACTAGCTGGCAACTCTTGCAGTATAAGAGAGATTGCCGCGACAAACATTAATTGCCAGAAAATATATTCTATATTTTGTTTTGCTTTCAAGTGCAAGTTTAGATTATCTTGCTGTAAAAACGCTCTCTTATTTTCTTTAATTCTTTCTTGTACAACTGCAGACCAATTGACAAAAATCTTTTTATCAAAATAGCAAACAAAAAATATTTCGAGATAACAGTAGCCGAGAAATCGGATTCTTCGATCGACTCAAAAGCGTTCTATATCGAACAGAGAGATAAAAGTATTTTTTATCAAATCAAGAGTTACAAAAATCTGATCGAGATATATAAGCTGCAAAGTTCGGATATACAATATTGATTTGCAATTAACTATTCTTAGAGATATATTCAATTTTTTGCTATTACCAATTTTAATTTTATTCTGCAAGCAGCATAAAAAGCTTTCGATCTTTCTATTCAGTTCAGTCTGCTTAATAGCGACTCAGTATTGTTGCTCTATAACAGTCTGCTGACTGACTGTAGATCTTGTCTTATTGCATTGTTACTGACAGAAATAGTATTTATATAAGTCAATATTGGATTCGCTTTCGCATTTCGCGATGCAGCTATACTAACTTGTGTCAGTAATTCGGTTGTAGATACTCAATATTGCTGATTTGCGCAATTTACTTCAGTATAGTTACGTTTCTGAAACTTGTTTCAAAACTGAATAACTGTTTTTGTCTAAATTACAGCTACAACTGTTTTGTCTGTCTATCTTGTCCAGAGTGTTCAAACTCTTATAGTATTTAACAATTCCGATTATATCTCTTATTTATAATATATTACACTACTGATATGCGCTTTTGTTATCTCTTCTGTCGCAATCAATCTGTAGTTTAAGAAGATTCTCAATCCGATAGAGACAATCGATACTATCGGATACGGAATATTCTGAATTGTAACAATAATTACGCTCGGTATTGCAGACGCGAGAAGCTTTAACTTATTTGTCTGAAAAACGTTGACAAACAATCGAAGCGGCTGAATTCAGTCAGATATAATTTTCGGCATTGGTTTGCTATTAATTGCGTTTCTACTAATTTGTTTTGACAAAATTCTGTATATAAATAAACAAGTTCTGATTTTTTAAAATATAATCTGAGACTAATTAGAATGTGTTGCAGACAAGAAAGTAAAAAAATCCAAAATTAATGTTTTTTGTGCTATAGTCTTCGCCGTAATTCTTAATAGTATTGTACAATTTGTATAGTTTCTTGTTGTTTTATATTGTTTCAGCAATCTCGACGTTGTTGTCAACGCATTCGGCGATCTGACTATTATCGATATATATATTAACGCTACGTATTCCAGAGTTGTAACAACGCTTTTTGTTATTTTTTATATAGTTATTCTTTTTATCTTGTTTTTCAATATTTTTGTATCTGTTGCGCAATTAATATAAATATTCAGTCAGAACAACAGTCTGCTGTTGTCTAAGTACTTTTTATTTGTGCGTAGTCTCTTTTTCTACAAAAGAGATATAAATAGACTGTTAACGAACTTCCAACCGCAGATCTCAATCCGCTGATATATATCAATCCGCAGTTTTATACTTGTCGCTATTATCTGCTGTCTTTTGTTTATTATCAATATCGGCAGTACAACAGCATTTAATGCGCTTATTTTACTGTCTTTTATCGCTCTATATATCAGCTATATTATTTCTATTGTCTTTCTACTGTTTTGCAAACTTCAGAACTGTATATCTGAACTAAGTCTGTTCAATCTAGATCGATAGAATATAGTTGTAAATTTGATTGCTGTTCTATATATTGTATATGTGCTTTTCTTTGTAGTTTTGCCGACTATTATATCGGTGTTCGCTAGTAATATAAATTATACGAGTCCGCTGATTCTGGCAGTAACAGTGTTTGCGCTTGGTAATTGAATTGTAAATAACAGAAAAAGATTTAAGATTTCTGATATTCCGGTAATCTTTTGAAGAAGAGAAAATTCGTCAGAGATAAGATAAAGACATCTGTGTTTTTTAAACAAGTAGTCAAGTTATAATATTCGATAGCAAATAAGAGTATACAGACTGTGCAGCTTCTGTAAAATATATTTTATATTAATAAATAGTCAATAATCAAAGACTTGTTTCAGCTGACAACTTATTTTTAAATAGTTCTTGCTCAAAAACTAGACTATCTCTATATCTACAATTTTGTTTCGAATTATATTACAACTGAGTATCGACATAAATATAATTTCTAGTGTACTACTACTGTGTAAGAAATTGCTTGTAATATAAACAGCTATCAAGATCTGATTTTGTAGAAAAATATATATATTCGGAGTAAATAGATTTGCAGATAACTATTCTACAAGCAATACAGTTTATTTTTTTTGTCTCTATTCAGTTATTTCTTTCTATGCGGATTACAACTGTTCCGAAGAAAAAAAAAAGTTAGTTAATATTCTGAATCAAGTAACTTTTTACAAAAGATCAATAGGAAAAACACTGATCGGAATAGAATTGTTTTTTGAAAACAGAAATGTAGCAAATTGTGTTCTGTATTAGTAGATATTGTAGCGAACAAAAATTAATTCGAATTTACTCTTTAAAGTTTAATCGGCGGAGATTTGTAACTTATTTTAAAATATATTTTTGCGAAATAGACTAACTGCGGGATCAAAATAGATATTAAATTCAGTACCGCTTATTCTGTCAAGACTTTTTGTACTGTTGACCATATTATCTTCTATCAAGTTTCTCTTGACATTTTATATCAGCAACTATATAAAGATCTGCTATCTTATTTCAATCGATATAGTCTGCAATCAAGCAAAGTCAATTATCAAAAATAAGCTACAGCAGTCTTCAGAATCAAAAAATCAAAATAATATATTTCAGATTTGTATATTAGCTGTCTGAGCTGATTAATTGTAGAGAAACAATCTTAAGATATCAAGAAACAATAAGTTGTTTGCAAAAACGTATATTTTCAAACAATAGATTTTTGCAAGCAATTTATATTCAAAAATAATTATATTCGAATACAGATATTTTCTTTCTTTTCAGCAAACAATATTCTCGAGAGCAGAAAAATATATATTTTTATTGTTTTTATTACTATATTGTAGCGCTGATCTGTTCGAAATATTACAGTATTTGCAAATTCTTAACAAATCTCAAAAACAGAAACAAGAGTCAGAAAAACAAAAAGCTGAATATTTTTTTTTCGAATTCGAGATCAGTTTTTTCCGAAACAAGTTCGAACTAAGTTTTCGAGTTGTGCTGAAGAGAAATTATATCCGAAAACAACAAATAATATCAGTAAAAACAGCTCCGATTCTCTCCAATATTAAATTCGGAACAATTAACAGAAATTTTGTTGTCTCTGACAGATAATCGAGACAGATAGAATAGATCGATTACGCTACAGAAATCGAGCAAACAATTGCGATTTTCGAGATACAGTATCGAATTACAAATCGACAATTCTCAGAAACAATTTTTTGTCAATTACTATTTTAGACTATCTTCTGTATCTAGAAATCTCGAAACAAATTATCGCAAAATCTATATTATAATAGAACAGATCGACATCAAAACAATTGCAAAATTACAGACAGTCTTACTCGACAATATTGACAAGATATTTTCTTTTTTATATTCAAATAAAGATTATACGGAAAGAGAAAAAAATTTAACAGCACTAAACTAGTATATCTATTCGAGAAATAAAATATAACAATTTGACTATTCAGATTTCTTCTGTATATCGATTCTTCAGTAGAAAATTTAATCTCTGTTTTTTATATCTTTTATTTTACTTGTCTGTCTGCAATTTTGACAACAGCAATATTGTAGATAAATTCTCTCGATTCTGAAAATTTTCTAAAATATAAATATATTTACAATTCGAAATCTCTCTGAAAAAGTATCAGCTGATTCTGCTTATATTAAAGAAAATTTGTTTACAGTTTAAATTTTCGCCGGAAACTGACAGATTATAATATTTTGTTTATATTGATTGCAAAAATTTTCTGTCGAGTATATATCAAAAACGTTAGCTGATTAGCTCGAGTTAAAACAGTATTTTAATTAATATTTATAAAATATATATAGATATACTCTATCTAAAAAAATCTGTTCTTTAACTAGAAGAACAACAAGTATATCTTCTAAAATTATTATTGTAAAAACTTTTAAAAAGCATTTTTAATTTTATTTCTAAAAACAAGTTCTCGCTTTGAACAAGTTTCGAAGATTGTTTCAACTATTAAAAGTTCTTAAATAAGAAAAGTATCAATACTCTCTGTTTCGCCGAAGCTATAACAAGTTTCTTATAATTGCTGTCGACTCTTATTCAATATTATTTTTTCAATTATGTTCCACTTTATTATAGACTTCGTTACAACGTATATTACAATATATATGTTAAATATAGTCGATAGAGAACAGAAAAGCTTATTTTACAATCAGTTGTTCTGAAATTAAAGAATCGATCTTATTATTACTGCAGAATTTAGACTATTCTTGTAAAAACTCAGTATATCAAAAATATTTCTACTGTTACTTTGTATTACAGAATCCAAGTAGAGAAACAAACAATACATAAATTAAATAAGAACTGTTCTTGTTGCTTATACTTAATATATATTTTTATTTCTCTCAATCGATCAGCAATCTGATCTAGAGTATATTTTTCAAAATTATATTTTTAACTATTCGATACTATTGTTAGATCAATCTTTCTTATTATCTTTATACTATCAGAGACTCAGAAAAAAATATAAATTATATAAATTTTTCTCTCTTTCGAATATACTATAAGCTTGAGAAATTTATACAGCTGTCTATAGAGCGCGTCAGATATTGTTAAACTATATAATATAACAGATTGAGCTGCAAAAGACTTTCTGATAAATAATCTAGTTTATTGTTCAGTTAAGTTATAGCAGACAATCTAATATTTTTATAGATAGAGAATATCTGATAACTTGTAAAAGTAAAATAATCTCGATTCTCGATATCAAGTCTGTATACAATATATTGATAGACTGCAAAGTATACATTTTTAGAGTATATTTTGCTTTTTAATTTATCGAGCAATAGAATTACACTTTTTTAGTTTTTTGCTGTAAAAATTATTCCGAGCACAACACAATCTGAACTGTACAACTGCTGTAATTAATCAAAAGAGAGAGAGTCTCGAATATAATGTTATCTCGACTACTGTTTTTGAATTCTGCTATATAGTTAGCGACTGCAATTACAAATTTTGAAAAATATAGAAAACAAAAAGATCAAGAGCTTGTAGTATATATAATCAGAGTGCGTAAAACTATTGCGTGTTGTTTTTATTAAAAATAAATTCTAGTGTCTATTATATGTATCTCCAATTCTCTATCGAGCTTAATCGGGCGTCTTTTATTGTGTTCGAAGATAATATTGTTTCTATTATTGATTGACAGTTTTCGCGATCAGACTAATATATCGATTCTGTTACTATTTTTTTCTTCGATTTTGTAACTTGTAGCTGTTGCAAATTTTTGTGTTTGTATAAGTAGTTTGTAGTATCGAAGAACTCTGATCGGCAATATATCGAGATAGATTTTTTTTCTTTATAGAAATTACTGTCAAATTTGTTTTTTATCTGAACTACTTCGCCGACATAAGTTTCTAGCCGAATTGCTATTGTTGTAAACAGTATCTGTTAATATATTGATTTGATTATCTTCGGTAAATATAAAACTGGCTGTTTTTGCTCTTTTGATCTGAGAATTTGAGATCTAAGTTTAGAGTAAGATAAATAAGATCTGGAAGTCTCAGAATGTGTTTACTGTAATACTATAACAATTACTGTTATAAAGCTGGAACATAATATTATATACAGTAACAAAATTTGCTGTTTATTAAAGAATGTAGAATAGATATTTTTACTTTGCCAGAGTTATCTCTCGGCCATTCTCTGCAATTTGATTAAGTCGAAAGTAAGTTTGTTAATTTGGAAAATATATATGCAAGACGCGTACAAGCCGAAAACGAGCTGTAGATTCCAGCTATCGGCTGAAAACTGCGACTTTAACAATTAGCAGAGACTACAAAGAGAGCAGATCTGCAGTTTTGCAAACAATTGGTCTCTCTCCAATAATATAATATTCGACTGATTACAACAGACTCGCGTTGTCAGACTACGTAATAGTTCGAAATATATAAATTTTCTGCGCTATCAGTACTTTGACTAGTAGATTTTATACACCAAATTTACAATATAGTAGACAAGACTTCTCTTTCTGTTCAGCTGATCAAAGACTAGCACACTTTATACAATATCCGTTGATTATCTATATCTGAAACGTATAGCGCTTGACCAGATATTGCGATTACAAGATTATATCGAGATTGCTATATTTTGGCACAGTCTGTTGTTATATAGCAGCGATAGTATAAGAAGAGAAGAAGTAAACAGATATTTTTAATTTTTCTTTAGATAAAACTCGCACAAATTGTAGCAGTAAATACTATTTCTCTAAGTCTCTTTCTTCCCAACGTTAATTACTATATAAATCGGAGATAGAGCCGACGTTGTTGTCGACTTAATTGTTTTCTTTGACTCTTTAACACTATAATACTAGTATAATCTTGAATTTAAACAGAATCTATGCAGCAATTTATCAATTGCTAGCAATATAATATAAGAGTTCCGTTTCTGAATCTAATTCAGTCTCGAAAGATTTATTGTTGCCGCTTCTTGTTATTTTTATTATTGCTATTACTACTGAAAAAATTATAAATACATTTTAGTATTACTGATCAGAATCAGTAGAATATATTTTCGAAAATAACAACTGTTTGTTTACTGTTAATAATCTTTTTTTTCCAGATATCTATTTGATAATCGACAAGTTTTCAGTTTTCCAATTTATTGTATTGCGATATTATTCTGTTATTTAACTTTTCGAGAATTTTTTTCGAAAAAGTATTCAGAGTATCGACTGATTTCTGCTGTAGTTTTTGCAATTTCTGTATCTTATTTAGCTGACGCTGAAATAAAATCAGTCAGCAAAAATTGAAGTCTTCCCAAAACTTAAAACGACAACTATAGAATTTTTGATAGTTTTGCACAAGTTCTCAGAGATATTAATTATAGATAGATAATAAAATCGTTTTTGACATATCTAGATTTGCAGCATAAAAAAGAAGTTATTCGGAGATTTCGAATAAAATCTTTACTGCTGCAATCAGTCTGCTGTAGAACGTATTCTTATTTGTCTTTCTTAATTAACTATAAATTGTAATTATAGCCAAGAATTTCTTGTTGCAGTTAATTGATAGATTCAGATTCGATAACTTGTTCTGATTCTGTACTAGAATTCGAAGAAGCAAATATAAAATATTTATAATCAGTAATATAATTATACTGCAAAGATTGTTGATACAGTGCAATTAAATATTGTAATAATATTATTTCAAATTCTAGTACTCTTCTGTTGTCTCTTGCCGAAAATAACTGCGGGAAATTGAAATATTTTGAGACAACTTCAATTTCGGCAGCTGTCGACAGTTGTAACAGATTATTGTATAACAATTGTACTGAAATCTCGAAAACTATTTACAAAATATTTTGAGAGAACTGTTTCTAATCTGTAAAATTCTGAAGATAGACAGACTGATACTGAGAAAAGCTGCAATAGAACTGTTGTAAAAGATTTTGATATTCTTGTATATATTTAAAATATTATTTACTCTAAATACTATCTTCTGTATCTGCAGTCTGCTATAACAAGATTATCGAGCTATTATTGTTATATATTCTATTAAACTTTTGTATTCTACTTTGTTGTCTGTTATTTTCTATATTGTTTATAAAAGCAGAGACTGAATTCTCTATATATTGAGAGTTCTTGAGAGAATAGTGTAGAATATAGAATTATAGAAAATTTCAGTTAACGAGCGTAAATAGCAGACTCTCTATATATAACAATAACAATAACTAGTTTTCTGCTAGTATCAGAGATTTGTAGCATTCTCTCGAAAACAACTGAGAAAATATTTATTTGAAATAATATTCTTTTGCTGTTATAGACAAGTTATCTATAGTCTTTTTAAAATAGCAATTGCAATATTCTATTTGTTAAAAGTTAATTTTCAGATCGAGATATATAGATTACTCTACAACAAGTTCAAATTATTGTATCAGCTTCAGAACTAGTTTAAACAATATATTTTACAAATCTTTCAGACACTATAACAAGCAAAATGTTAAATATATTCTATCTAATTCTAATATCGAGATAAACTTTGTATCTAATTGCTATAAAATAAGTCTTCAAGTCTCTTAATTATTTCTGACAGCTTACAGCAGATTTGAATATTGTCTGTAAAGCTGCGTATATATTTCAGCAAATAGAATTACAGATACTGAATTACAGTTTTTTCTGTACTTGAGAAGACTTCGAACTAATATATTGTCAGAAAATACAGTTGTACAAAGTGTTACTTCTACAAGATCTCAATTGTCGACAACAATATCAGATTACTATATTCGGCGCTGAGATTATTGTAATTACGTTCAAAACAAAAAAACTGTTGAAGAAAATTGAGAAAAAGTTTCTATATATCAAATTACGCGATCAGAATATTTCTGGAAACCGAGAATATTTAAATCAGATACTGAACGCAAAAATTATATTGCTACTGATAGAATTGCAACTGAGTATATATAGCAATATTACTGCTTTAATTCTTCAGCTATTTAATAGTAGTAGAATCTAGAATATACTGTGTAAAAAATATCAAACTTTATAACTATTCGAAACACAACAGATTCTGAATATCTAATATCGATTTGTATATCTGAAAATCTATATTTTAAATCTAAAAATTTACAGCAATCTGAATAGTATATCTGTTATATTGTCGATATTCAGCTTGCTCCAGAGCTGAATTGTATATTTGTTGAAAAAACTAAGAAAAAAAATTAATAAATATATATAACTTTATGCTCGGGAAAGTGCAAGAGCAAAAAGTTGTTTTTGCAGTATTAACAAATTGTTCTATTGTATATACTGCTTTTGATCAAGTATATCCGAAGTTGAATTATTTTGTTGTCGATAATTTCAAAAGTTAGAATCAATATTTTCAATTGACTGTCGAGATAATATATTGAAAAATAAATACTGAACAGAATTAAATAGATTTTCTCGAGATTGTATATTAAGCAAAATATTTTGAGATTGATCAGATCGATAATCTAAAATATTAAAATTTGTATTTTTAATCGAGTGTTGTTAAAATAGTATATTTAAGAATAAATATTTTTTATTATAAAATTCGATAGAATAAAATAGATTTTCTGAAGATTGTATATCGAAATTTGAAATCTTACTTGAAATATTAAAGTTCGTATTTTCGAGTAACTGTTGTTGAGACAGTATGTTAAGAGATATATATTTTTTATTGTAAAACTCGACAGAATAAAATAGATTCTCTGAAAATTGTATATCGAAATTCGAAATCTTGCTTGAAATGCTAAAGTCCGTGTTTTCGAGTAACTGTTGTTGAGACAATATGTTGAGAAATATATATTTTTTATTATAATATTCGGCAGAATTAAATAGATTCTCTGAAAATTGTAAATTTTGTCTATTATAATACTGAAAAGAATTAAAAAGATTTTTGTAAAATTGTATACCGACAGATAGAAATCTATTGCAAATATAGTTTGAAATATTAAAGTTTGTAAAAATATCTTTTATTAGAATATAATCGCGCGAATCGAAGTTTTCTGCAATATTTGTTGCTGATAGTTTCAATACTTGTTCTGTTAGCAACATAAAAAAACAATATAAACTGCTTGATTTATCTGTTTCTAAACTATAGAGCTGCTCGGTGTCTGTAGCAGTAACAAAAAAAGTATTCGAAAATATATTCTGAATAGACTGAACCGTAGCCACGAAACAGTATTCTTTATTGTGTTGCGTATTCTCTGCACTTATAAGTATAACGCCTGTATATAAGATTATTATCTACAATAAGATATAATGTTCGCTGCGTTTAATAGTATCTCTGTCGACAATTTTTTATTTGCAGCTTCTTTATTAGCGCAGTGTCAAGCTTTCAGAGATTGAATAATATACTAATTGATTATTTATTATTAGATTAATCTTGTTTGTCGATTTCTATTAAATTATTAGCTTCAATATCGATTCGATAGATATATTTTTGATCTTAATAGCACTCTTGAATAGAAATACTTGTGCGTAACAATACAGAACTGCTGTTCTTAAACAATCTATTATTCCGATTTTTATTTGTCGACTTGTTGACAGACTTCTTATACTGTAGATATTAACTCGAAATAGATTCTGAAATTGTTTATCTAAATTTGTTCTGTAAACAGAATACTAGATTAAGATAGCTAAAGCTCTGATAAAAAATACTGTTTGTTGTTGTTTTACTCGTATTTGTGCTATTATATCTATTAGAGCTGATCTTGTAATAAAAGAAGTGTAGAGATTTTGTATATAAAAGAATATATTTCAATAAAGAATTGTGTAATGCTGAATGCTGACTCTGCTCCGATAGACAATATTGAATCTCGTTCGATATAGCATGTATTGCAACTGAGATTAATAGTATTAACAGAGATATTATAATATTGTTGTTCAGATATATTTTTCTTTGTTTTAAAATTCTTTAATCTGATATAGAGATTTTGTTTGTTCGCTTCGCTAAATACCAAATTCAATATATCAGTTGCGTCGCTATATTTTGACAATTGCTAGAAAAGAACTTGTCTGTTTTTTCTGCTTGTTTTTGAAATATACTAGTTAACACTATATCGGAAAACTGGAAGACAATTCTACGTATGTTAGATTTTTTCTATAATTCAGAAAATATTTTAAAGTTTTTGTCTATAGTTATAGTTCTGATAAAAAGATCAGCAAATTTACAAAAATAAACTACAGACTGTACTCTGTTTCTGTTAAAATAGAAGCAACTAGAGCTACAAGCTCTGCTCAGAGTAAATACAATTTGTCGATAACAGTATTCTGTTGCACATAGTTGTTGAAAGTTCGGCGCTTTTTTACTTGAAGACCGCTATTATTGCGACGGAACAACCGTAACTTTTGCATTATATTCTCTTTGTATTTTGTCTTGAATTGTAAGCTAGTGTGTCCGAGAAAAATATTCTGTTTAATTTTTTTATTCAAATTCTGATACAGACTCAATTTAAAAAAGACTCTGCAAAACAGATTATTTGTTTTCAAGTCAAGTAGTAAATCGAAAGTCTATTGTGCAAATATCAGATAGTCAGTCTTCTTTTACAAGTTTTAAATTTGTATATAGATATATTTATTATAATTGTATTTAACAGACAGTTCAATCTTCTCGATAAGTCTGCAAATCTTGACTTGATCTGCATTATTAGTAGCTTTAACTTTGTTGTTGTAATTACAATTATCTGTGCTGTTACAATTTTGATTACTTTGAACTTTTTGAATATCAATACTATCGCTATTTGTACTGCTCTGGTCTTGCGAGCATGCTTTATCAGGATTTTCCGACTTATTGATATTACTAATCTTTTTGTTGTTAATACAAGCTTCTGTACGAACCTCTGTATTACTTTTGTTAACACTGTTCTCAGAAATAGATTTTTTGTTGTTGCAGTAATTACTGTTTCTCCGCCGTAAGACATTATTACGGCAGAAGACGGCTAATCGATTATGTTCAAGTAAACGTAATTCAGTAAAAGTTTACAAGAAATGTGTTTGCTGCGATTGCAACTCTTGGACAATAGTAGATTTGGAAGAATTATATCGCATATAGAGATAAAGATGGTCAGAGTTCTTTGAAAATCAGCGAATAATCAATTTAGAATAGCTGAAAAAGTCTTATTTTGTTTTATTCAAATAATTGTTCTGAGTTTTTCAAAACAATATAAATCAGATCTATTCTTTTTTTGGAAAAGAAGAGAAGAAAAATATTAACAGAAAATAATTAGATGCGTTTATATTAAGCTCCGATTTGTGCTTTCTCAACCGAGACTCCGCTTCCAGCATTAACTATTCTATTAATAGCTAGCTCGGAGCAATTACTGTTCCGAGCTAGTCTGAGCTGACAAAGACTGAGCGTAAAAAGTGTTCTAAGATATAAGAATAGTAGCCAGTTTCTTGAACAACTCCGATTTACAAAACAAGAGATATTGCTCTACTATTAATATTTATATACAGCTTCTATATAGAATCTATAGATCTTGCAGTCTCTTTGTAAATATATTTGTTTTCTTTGTTTTGTTTATTAAGTATTGTTTTGTCTTCTGCAGTCTTCTCTGCACACTTGTATTCTTTTTGATTTTTATTATATCAAAAGTTTTACCGAAAACTTATCTAAATATTCTTATATATATTTTTGTAACTGATCTTGCAGTACTTTCTTTTCTGTATTAACAACTTATTTGTTTGAATTCGAAGTCTAAGCTCTTTTGTTAACTACAGCTATAAATTATAATATTGAAATGCGCACTGAACTTCGCTCTACTAGCGCTGAACATCTCAAAAATAATTAATAACAGTAAATATAGTCTTGTTCGACAAGTGCAATAACAACTGACTGATCGATTTAGAACAACAGTTTAGTTTTGTTACTGAACTATTACTTCGCTTCTCTCTTATATATATATCAATCTCAGAGATATGTCTTCTATCAGAAAAATATACAATTTAAATATTAATATTCAATTATAGTTTCTATTTACGCAACAAATCTTTCCGAGTGTCAGTCTACGCTATTTTGAACAATAGTAACATAAATTTGATTCTGTTGCTATTCTTATTCTTACGCTGTTTAAGTTTCTGTCTTTTATCGAATACAGTTATATCAGTATTGTAGAACTGATATATACTAATTCGAACTGCAGTTTGCGTAAGAATATTTTATATTTCTGAACTGTTATTAGCGCAATCTTTCTGAAATTTTTGCTTCTCAGTTTGATATATTGATAGACTCTTATCGGCTTCAAGAACTATCGGAAATAATCTTGTTTAAAGTTTTATACTTTATTCTGCAGTTGTTCTTGCGGCATTAATCTTTTTGACAATAGAGTAAAAACTGTTATAGATTCGATCTCTATTTCTCGAGATAACAGAGAAAGAAATCTTACAACTGTAAAAAAGTACTAACAATAAAAACAGATCTTGCTACTTCTTATTTCGATACAACTTTTGCTATATTATATTTATATCGAAATCAGTCTTACAGCTTGTAGAGAAATATCGGACATAGTATCAAATAAATATAGTACTGGCAGCAGAGAAATTTCAATATTATTATCAAGAAAACTATTGAGTTACAATACAGATAATTCTATAGAGCTTTACGCGTAAAGCGTATTACAGATTTATATAGCAAAGAAGCCGGAAATACTAGAAAAGAGAGTAATTAATTCCGATTTCTGTTAATAGAAGAATTTCAGTATCTATTTTTGTAAAATTGAATTACAATTCGATAGCTTGAATTTTTAGAAATATTGATATTTAGCTTTGCTGCAACTGATAGCTGATAACTATATATATATATCGATTGACCGTTTTCGAAAAGTTTTTACACTCTACTTTGATTTTTTTTGTCTGACTCGCTCGTCTTTTTGTAATCTTGTTACTTATATTGTTTTTTGTAGATATATATTTGATTTCTGTTGCTTCTTTCTCTTTTTCTCTGTCAATAATTACTGACAAGATAAAACTCTTTACCGACTTATCTATTATATAAGCTAATCAAGATCTCAACAGACAAGAATTGATCAAATTATTTAAGTCAGTGTTACTGTTAAAGCTGTAATATATAAGAGAACAATTTAAGAGAGCGAAGAGTCTATATAAAAGAATACAAGCAATAAAAAGTGCGACAAGTTCAGCAGTTCCATAAAAAACAATAAGAAGATATTATTTTTACAAACAAAATTAAAAGTAGTTTCGCGACACTCGCTGCTTACCGAACAGATATACAGAAATAATAGAAGTTCAGCGATACAAAATGTAGTTTTATTTTCAAGTTCAGAAAGCTGTCGATTTTGTATATTAGACAATTCTTGCTCTATTTTTTTCAGCAGTATACGACGCAATATAATTTCTAGAGAGACAATCAGAAGTCTACAGAAAAAAATATTTCGAAAACAATATATTTTCAGTAATTAAGAAATGTTAAAAGAAAGTCGAGAAATTTTCGGTACTGATTTTTCAGACTATTCTCGAAAAAAACAAAATTTTTAAATTTATATAGATGTTCCGAAAATAGCTAGCTATCGAAATCAAATTTTTGTAATTTTGTAGTTTTGAAAGTTTGTTTATTTCAGCAATAATTGACACAAAAGATATAGCAAAAAGAGATTTTGAAAATCTAATTGTATATACTGCTTGTATATACTTGCTCGCTACAGTATTTTATATACTCTGTATTAATTGCTTCTTTACTTTATTCTTGAAACTCTTATTACAAAAACTATACAGCAATATACAGTAGAAAATCAAGTATATATCTGATATTTATATTTCTATAAATTTATATTAATCTATGCAGAGATCTAATAAAACAATCTCGAGACAGCAGTTCTCTTGAAATTTGTGTTATTTATACAATTTATATAATTAGTACTATCCGAACTACTGAAGAAGATATAATATTCTTTTGTATTGCTACAGTATCTTTTTTAAGAAACAAACAATATCTAGCGCCGCTATCGAGCGTAGATATAAATCAATATATGCTTGCACAACTGTTCAAGACCGGAGATAGAAATATATTGAATATACTGAATACAAGAATTGAGATATTGAATAAGTTGCTCAATATCGAGAAGTTGAATAATAGATTATAAGAGATAGTTGTACTCAAATTGTACTGCTCTATTTTACAGACTATGCTTGATAAGATATTTTCTGACTCGAATATCGATCTATATTACGACTCTACTGAATCTACAATTAGCAAGATAAAATATTTGAATTATAATACAACAAAAACACTATACAAATATCTATTTATTAAGAGAGCAGAGAGAATAGTCAAAGAGAGCTGATTAATAACTGCTGATTTTTATAAATATCTTACAGCACACATAAATAGTCGGTACTATTAGACGGCGATTTCTGATATTCTGGCAAGCTTTAGATTACTATATACTGTATTTTTTATATATTTGATTATAAGAATATAGTTCAAGCTCTGATTTTTCGAATATCGAAATATATATATTCTATACTGTTCGAATCTCAACAGAATATAGCTCTATATTCTCAATTTTATAAAAGAAAAGTTGTTTTTATTACAATCAACTTCCCGATTATTTAACAGTACTGCAGCTTTTCAATAGTATTGCTCAATAGATACGCTCGAATCTTCTGCAGACAGAATATATAAATACAAAAAAATCAAATATAAATGTAGTTACTCGATCTATTACGTAAATGCCTGATATTACAAATACTATTATCAGATATTACTTCTATACAATTTCAATTCTGTCGAAAAGTCAGTTTTTACCGTTGTTGTTATATAGATATATTGTAAAACTAAACTTATTTTTCTTCAGAGTAAATCAGAGAAATATAAAGTGTAATCTGTTGTTGTATTCAATTATATAAACTCTCAAATAATAATAGAAACTATAGATTTCTGTATCAGAAAAAAATATAGACAACAGTAATTAACTGAGTACAAAAAAATACAATCAGCTACAATTTCGATTTATTTGTTGCGCTCGAAGCAAATCTGATACAACTTCAAGTATCGAAAAAAATATCAAAACTTATTCTGTCGCAATAATCAGAAAATAAATAAAACTAAACTTATATTTTGCAATACAGAATATATAGACAGATTTCGACAGACGTCTTTCGATTATAAAAATAAAAAGAAGATCGATATCGACTCTTGCAAACCAGTTAGAGTATAATATTGGACTAGAAAGTATGCAAAAATATATTAATAAAAGAGATAACAGCTTGAATCAAATTGTAATTTAGACGTAGAAGAAATTTATTAATATTTAAGATTATATTTGATCGACTCTTACAAAAGACAATCTAGTTATATTTTGAAACAATTATCGATTATCGACTTTTCTCTACAAAAATTTGTTTGTTCTGTTTGTATCTACACTATACAGAATCTTGTAGTTCAAAATTCTGCAGCAATTTTTGTGCGTTTTCTAATTCGCTTCTAGACAACTATATATTCTTTCAGTGTATATTATATTTATAGCTATTTCGCGTCTGTCTCTTGCCGACAATTTTTATTATCTTTTATTTTTTCTTTTTATCCAGTGCTGAATATCGCTTGTCTTGCAGATACTCAGAAAAACATAAAATAATAGCAGTAACACTATAAGAATAAATGGCAACTTCTGCTCCGTAATTGCTATTGCAAATTGTTTGTTTATGCAAATTCTGGAATAAAGTAACTCTGGACAAGATCGGGCGATCGAGAGAGAGAATAGTAGATTTGTTGATAGTACAACTATTCAAATAATTGTACGTTTTTGACTGTTTCCTGGAATAAGAGCTTGGGACATACTTAGCGCTTGTAAATTTAATAGAGTTATCAAGTTTGCTAATTGTTCCGGCGTAGTTCTCAATTACAAGAGAGTTATCTGAAGTATATTAGAAAATTCCAAAAATTGATTCAGAAATATATATTTATCTCGACTGTTGTCAATTTTACTAGATAAACTCGAATCTGTTGTATTCTAATATTGCTGTTTTCAAACTTTCTTGTTTGTAGCTATTCTTGTAATCGCTGTCTTTCTTCGCTTTTATATTTTTATTTTGTCTTGTATCTTTTATATATTCTATCCGTGCAGCTACTCTGCGCCATTCTATTTATACTGGCAACTACAGACTATCGAATATCGACTTGAATAGTCCGAGTTGTTAGTTTTAGAAAACAGCAAGAAAGATTTCTATCAAAAAACAGAAAAAAATAGAAAAAGAAGCAAAAAAATACTGAATATAATAAAATTTTATAAAAATTTTAGTAAACTAGATCGAGACACGCTGAAGAGCCGGTTGTTAACAAATATAAAATATAGAATAAGATAGCGAACTTGATAATGCAAAATATCTTGAATAGCAATATATAGCAACCGTAAAGAGAGATTTCGATAAAATATACAATAAAGAAACGGTCGATAGATCTATTGTATAGTAAATAAATAGATATTTATTTTTTGATATACTAGAGCTAGAATAGAGAAATCTAGAAAATACAGAACAAATAGAAATTACAATAAAATTCGAGAAATGCAGAGATCGACAAGATAGTTTTGTAAAAAATAATTGCAGATTTTCGAATAGATCTTCTTTTTCTATATTTTGTATTAGACAGTAGATTTTATAATCGGTTTGCTCAGTTATTCTGTCTTATAACAAAAACTATAGACAAAGTTTGTAAAATTGAACAATTTGAAAAGCAACTGATAGACTCTGAATTTTAAAATTGCACAGTATTAGTTTCAAAATCAGCTAGACCGGAGTTTCCGGAGAATTTATCAGTTAGAAATATATTTGCTAATATATAATTATATACAAGACTGAGAAGTCTCGAGAGATATAACAGTATATCAGTTGTACAGCGCTGTCAAGCAACACAATCTACTACTATTGTATCGATTCTTGCTGTTGATATCGACAATATAGTTGTAGTATATCGATACTCTAGAAGCTTGTCGAAAGAGTCGATAAAAATTTGCGTATATATTGTCTATTTCTTTTTCTGGCGAGAAACAAGTCAGCCGGCTCCCGTTTTCTTTACGTGCGGATACTGTAACTGATATAGAATATTTTACAGTTTAGATTGATTATCTAGTATCGAGAAAAGCGCTAGACTGCAGCTTTCTTCTATATTTCTATATTGCAGTATTCTCTTTGTATCTAGATATTTCTGATCGGACAATTTTAGACTATTTCTAGTCGAAAATAATATCGAGTTTGTTGTCGACAAACAACTATTTTCCGAAATCTATATTAGTATTTGTTCAGACAAAAGAGCGACTCGACAATATTGTAATAGAGATTTTTATCTCGAAGAACAATTCAAAGAATATAACAGAGAAAAACGCCGAAACTGTAGCTGTAGATTAATTAAACTCGAAACCGGCTACAGTATTTGTACTAGCAAGAAAAGACTTCAACAATACTACAATAGAAAACACTAGTATAAAGAGTAAGTCTAAAAATACAAAAAACTATAATAACAAAGATTTATTCTGTAGAGAGATAGCGAAAAGCAATATCTATATTAATCGAACAAAAACTAATCTGCGTTCAGAGTTTAGATTATAAAGCAAATCTTAGATTACAATTCAGATTATAGAGAATTGAGTTCTTATATATTACTAATCAGATAGTCTTTGGTAAATCTTACAAGAAATAGTTATTAATCAGTATAAATCCGACAAAAGTAACAAATTCTCAATCGACAAGTGTTTCGACGCGACTGTTATCAAAAAGAAAAAGAAAAAGAAGAAATTGTCTGCAGTAGACAAAGACGACGCTTCGATAAAAAGTGCTAAAAAGAAAATTGTAGAACGCAAGAGACAGATAAATAGAAGTTATCTTGTTCTGGAAATAGCACTTGGAATCAATTTTGTAAGAAGTGGAGACAATTGAGCAAGTTAAATATAACAATTGCTGTTTCGGAGACTGACTTGAAATACTCAGAACAGCTATTACTACTATTTTCTGTCTTCTATTGCTTATCTTCTATCTCTTACTATCTTTTACTCTCTATTGTTGTAAGTTGTACACAGTTTTCTTCTTATCTTTTCTCTATTGTCTTACGCACAAATATACAGAAATCAGATTTGCTCTTTACTTCTGCATGTTTTTAGCTCGCAAAAAAAGACAATTCTACAGCTTGACAGATTTGCAAGACTGTTTTGTATTGTTGCAAAAATCTAAAAGTCTATCTGTCTAGTCTCCAGACGTTTTTTCTTCTTCAGACTGACAAGTATACTGCATACAATATAAGCAATCTGAGTACAGCTGTATAGCTCTCTGATACTTTGTGTTGTTTCTTGCGATCTGTCTTGTCGAGTAGCTTAATTGGCGACTATCTTCTGTACAGTCGACAGATAAAAGTATAGTAAAGTAAATACGTGCTCTTGCTTCTCTGCGCTTACGTATTACAACAATTGTAATATTCTTTTAGCGCTTAGTGCTTTCTCTTAACACTTTTCTCAATATTTGAATTCGATCTGATTTACTGATCTTGACATTATCTAAAGATAAAAACTTTCTCAGACAAGAGAAACACGTAGTATTCTGTCTCTCAATTCTATATATTTTGCTATATCAGCAGTCTTGACTTAAAGAAATTTGTATCTGTGCAATTGTACAAGACAAATTGTTTTTTCTGAATTCTCAATAATTGCAAGAAATATGATACATATTTGTCAAAAAACATATTTCGAAAACTCAAAAGTAAAATAAGTACTTGAAGAGTTGACTTCGATTGTAGTGTTTTATTATAACAACAGAGATTTTGTTTGTAAGTTATACAAATTGTTTTCTTTTGCAAATTATTTCTTGATTGTATACAATTTATTTTTTGCTTTTTTTTTTTTTTTGATTCAGAAATAATTCTTTCTTTATTAATTTTGTTCGATACTATTTTTATTTTCTTCTTTTTGCAATCAATTTAGAATAGTAAAAGAAATTTCTTGCTGTTAATAAAGATTCTGCAGAATAATATCAAGATTACATTTTCGGACTATCGATTCTATATACTATTTTCTTTTCAAACAGTTTTGTATACAATTGCTATAGTCTGCTTTTATTATATTTTCGCGCTTTACTCTATGTTTGATCAAGAAATATATAATCTATTATAATTTTACAGTAATATAGATTGTAAAAGACAGATAACTCGAGAGCGCAGAAATTATATATTAAATAAATAGTGTTACAGTTTTACTTGAGTACTTTGAAAGAAACTGATTCTCGATTACTATTTATATAAATAATATAACAAAGCGGAAACAGATATTCTCAAAATCAATTATAATTAACTCGATAACAGTACTTCTAAGATCTTTTTTATTTTCTAGTTTGTGTAAATTCCGACACAATAATATAGATAGCGTCAATACAAAATAATTGCTACTGATACAATTTACAAAATTTTCTGCAATTTTGTTTTGAGAATTTTTTGTCAATAATATTTTTCGACTGAGTTTTTAATCGATATTTTAGTATTAATTCTATATAGTTTCTATAACTTCTATCAGTATACAACTTAATCGAGTTTATATTTGCGTCTTTTTAAGACAGAATATAATATTGTCGATAAAAACAAAATTCTATACAAATATCGATCTCTCTTTTTTTTTCTACTCTGCGCAACTTCTTTTATAATCTGTTTCGCATTATCAAATATAAGAATTGTAAATACTGTTTCAGTTTTTTTCTAAAAAATACTAGACTTATACAGAAGAGTGTAGTTGTTCTGTTCAGCTGTCTGTAAATAGCAATTTGTTATAATTTTTTAAAAGTAATTTTCGACAGTACTTTTTTTCAGATACTTTTTCAGAACATTTTTTTGAAAACAATCTCTATCAGTATTTTTCTTCAAATACTTTTTCAGAATGTTTTTTTAAGAGCAATTTTCGACAGTATCTTACTTCAGATACTCTTTGAGAACACTTTTTTGAGAGCAATCTCTATCAGTGTCTTTCTTCAGATACTCTTTCAGAATACTTTTTTGAGAACAATTTTCGACAGTATTTTTCTTCAGATACTTTTTCAGAATACTTTTTTGAAAACAGTTTTCGACAGTACTTTTCTTCAGATACTTTTTCAGAATATTTTCTTAAAAGTATTCTCCGACAGTACTTCTCTTCAGATACTCTTTCAGAACACTTTTTTGAGAGAAATATCTGTTAACGCTCTTCTTCAGATACTTTTTTAGAATACTTTTTTGAGAGCGATCTCCGACAGTATCTCTTTTCAGATACTCTTTCAGAATACTTTTTTAAAAACAATTTCTGACAGTGTTCTTTTCTAGATACTTTTCTAAGATACTTTCTTGACAAGAATTTTCGGCAGTGCTTCTTTTTAAATAGTTTCTAAGAATACTCTTTTGGGAAGAATCTTTAATACTGTATATTTGAAAAGATTTCTCGACTATATCTTCTTGCGAGCAGTTTTCAGCAGTACTCTTTTTCGGATAATTTTCAAGACTGTTAAAAAGTAATTGATTATCAAGAAAATTCTATTGTAAGTAATTGCTAGAAATACTCAACTGCAACTGATTTTCAAAACTAGAATTAGTTTAGTAAAAATAATTGATCAATATAGATATACAGTCTAAATTATTGTATATCTGAGATTGTAATAGCAAGTAGAATAGAGATCTGAGAAACCAAATATTTAATTTACAAACAGATAGTAATAGACAGAACTACAGATATTAAAGTTTGTATATTTGTAAATACAAAAATATCTGAAAAAAACTGATATATATATTTTGTATCGAAAGAGTTTGAGACTTCTATTTTATTAAGTCAAGAAAATTGATAAGAAAAATTTATATCGAAAAATAAGCGCTCTCTTTTATTCTTAAGCTTTCAGCAACTACTCAATTTAACTATTTTAGAATATAGAATTTTGTCCGTATGCAGCAAAACAGTAATTTGAAAAATAGACTACAGAATTTTATGTCGAAAAATCTAAGTCGATCGAGATATTTTACAAATTTAAACAAAATTATATTTTACTCTTTTTATCCAAGAATTTCTTCCGATTAAAGACAATTCTGCATACAATCAAAAATAATATTATAATAACAGTATACACAAATAATTTCTTATGTGTCCAAACTATATAAAGAGCTCAAATACTATAATTTTCAGATCTCTGAGATAATATTATTCCAATAATAGAAAAGCAAAAGATTAAATCCAATATAAGTTCTCTAATCGAGAAAAAATTATATTAGAACAAGTGTAACAGCTATTATAATCTAAAACTGATTGACAAAGATAGTAAAGAAAGTGTCTATCTTGTTAAGCAATTCTCGGACAAAAAATTTCTAGCTTGCAAAATTCTCTATAATTAAATCGATAGAATATCTATCGAGATTTGTATATTTAGAGATATTTTATCAGTATACAACAAAATTATCCGGCTTGTCGAATTTATTCAGAGCTCTCTCGACACACAACTGTATTTCGAATATTGTTCAGACGGAGATTTTGAGAGTTTTATTAGTTTGTATTACAATTGCAACAATTTTTTTTCTGAAGTTTTTCTCTGATATATATATGTTCAGCTTGCGGAGATCTTGGTATTTATTTATTACAGTTACAATATCTATATCGAAGATACAGATTTATACTGACTAAGCGTTATATATCGAGACATCAAATTAGGAAATATTCTTCTTTGTTTCAATACTTGATAGTCTTTTGAAAATAAATTATATCTATACTCGACTATTGTTCTTGCAGACTTCGGCTTGACTATCAGCGCTCAAATATCAAATTGTAAATTCTATTCAAATTATCTGGTTGGTATCTTAATCTGACAGTCTCCGGAGATTCTCTTCGTATTACCGAAAGAAGACGTCTGAGCGTTAGATACAGTAATATATGCTTTGGTTACTGACTATCTGTCTATAGTTGTTATGTCTCTTTACTGGACGCAGACAGAGAAGAATTGGAAGCGTTAAATCAAAAAGACCAGAGCGCGTAAGATAAGCAGCGTAAGAGACTATTATTCCAGCGTTATAAAATCTTATATAGAAATGGCGTTGAAGAGATATCTGTCGGAAAAAGTTACAAGCTACAACTTATTTATAGATTTAAAGTAGAGACTGATCGATACAAAACTGCAGATATTTTTATTGTCAGAATTAACAACAAGTATCAAGCTTGTTATTAACAATTACAACTCAGTATTTCTCTCAGAGATAATTTCTTTAATACAGTAGAAATACTAGTGTAACTGATTTCTGCAAATATTTCTGTCAAAGAATAATTATATTTCTCTCGATATAACCGAAAAGTCAGTGCATCGATTTAAATATTGTAGCTTGATAAGATTATCAAGATTGCAGAAAAAATTTGAGTAATATAAATATTTGCTGTTATTCTATTTACTGACGTTGTGTATCTTTATCTCTTCGCAAGCAAATATAAATATCAAGTAAATATCTTTTTATCTACTATTTCAGATCTTTTCCGCATAGACAAAGAAATCTGAAAACTATAACAAAGAATTTTGATCTGTCTCTTTATTCTACGTTTAGTTGTGCGACAAATTATATCAGTGTTTAAAGCACAAAATCAGATAATATATTGATAATCAGCTGACTAGTAGATTCTACAAAACAAAAAGATGTCGAATATATTTTCTAATCTCTTTTTATTTTAGCTAAGTTGTACTTTTGTAAATCTTCTGCTTACTTCGCTGTATCGCGAACTAATCGTAACTATATTGTTCGGAACTTTTGTTGTTTATTCTTTGCTATAAAAAGATATAGATGTAGTAAAGAGTACTTCGGAAATTAGATTTTTGCTAACACAAATACAAAATCTCGCGATACTTCAAGCTGGATACTGCAACTGATTTGCGAAAGAGATTATTTTGTCAGCAAGAATATTGTTCTGAATATTATAGTAGATAAGCACGAATCTCTTCCAGATTATCCAGTGTAATAGCAGCTTGGTTATTGCGGCGGCAAGAGCTGCGGGAGTTATTGCGTCAAAATCTCTTGAAAATATATTAATATCTCTGAAGAGATTTTTCAAAATAACAAACACAAAAAGAATTGCTATTATCTGCGCAGAAGAAGGGTCGAGAATACTATAGTAGATATTATATCAGACGTTGTGTTTTGTTCTATTATGCGGCGCACGGTTCAAGTTTTCGCGCCAGTAATTACCGAATACAAACAGATACGCAATTGTATTTATAATTAGTTTAAAATTCTCTGATACAAGATCGGCCGAGTTTTCCGAAATATTGCTCGATAGCTGTTGTACAGACTTGCAAGATCGTTCGGCAATATATATATAAGTTGTAATATTTCTTTTTCAGTATTGTCTCGAAAAAGATATCAATCTCGCTATAGTTCTGATTGTAGAACTGCAATCTCTTGTTCGAAATTATTAGTATTTCGACAGATTACTATAACAATCTAATATTATTTGATCAGTCGAGATCTATTGTTGTAGAAACAATAGTAAAAAAATTATATTTTATCAGTCTCTCGAGATCTGTTTTGAATCTCTGATCTTGTTGTTGTTGTCTACTTGAATTGTAAAACAGTAATTATATATATTTTTTATAAAAACTATCTGGCAACATAATATCTGCTTGTATAGATTCTTCGGTCTCTTGATCGACAATAGATACAAGATATTGTTTGCACAATTGAATTGAAGTTTTAATTGAAACTCTAAAAGACATATTTCCGGTTTGCAATCTCTCTAGAGAGACAGATAGAATAGCAAATTTGATAATATATCGGCGACACAGTATATATCTTTTAAAATCTTTTTTTGTCGAGAGACGTTATATAATTTTGTCTAAATACAAGATTACTTGTTCTTCTGATTGTGTCTAGCACAGATAGCAGAATAGTATATCAGTGTAGTTTTTACAGAGAGCAGAATAGCTATAGAAATTCTTTTCTGTTCTATATTTGTTGTCAAATTATTTCTTATATAATTTTCTTATCAAAGATTTCTTTCTCTCCGCAACTGCTACAAATCTGTATACATGCATATAATAACCAACTAGATATTCTAGAGTTCAAACTATATTGAGCGCGTTGTCTAAAACACTTATTCAGTTCAACTATATTCTCTAAACTACTACTGCAGTTTTACAGCTATCTCTAGTATCTCTATTCTCAGATCTATAACTATCAGACGCACTATTCCGATTCGCGTCAGACAAATTACAAAAATCTGAGATTTTTGTACTACTAGTTCTGTTACTCTGATTACACAGAAAGAGAAGAAATCGGTTAGAGAGATAGTTATATTTATATTAGTAAGAGTTTGAATACTGATATCTTGCAAATACTCTATCTATATATATATCCAATTCGGCAGAAATGTTGAATTCTCTCCGAATCTGCAAAATTGTATAAATGCAAGACGTCAGCAATGTTGAAGTCTGCTCGAAGAAAATTAAAGATACAAGCTCAATAACTTATAAGAATATCTATTATATTACTGCCAAATACAAAGAAACCGCGAGCGACAGTTTTCCGAATCCAAAAATATCCGACAACTCGCACGTAATAGAAAAAATCCAATTTTCAGAGAAGCGGAAGATCGCAAACATATTGTAAAAGATAATACTGTTGTTTATAGTAACTCGAATCTGATTAACAGAAAAATAATTGATATAAGCAGTTTTCTGAAAATACTCGGATACACGGACAGTCTGAATAAAAATATATTCAGAAATCGAATCTATAATATCTGAAAATAGAAATATAAATAGAGTTGAAATCGGAAATCGAGAAACGTTTTCAGAGAAAAAAGAACTGAGACAACGCTGAAAATACAATTTAAGATACAATTCGATTGCTATATTGTGTAACAAACTGATATAAAAACTTTGTCAATATACTCTATCGAAGACAAGCAATATATACAAAAAATAATCGATTGTAATTCGATAATTTTAAGATTCGAATTCGGATTTTCCGACTGATTATATACGGAATCGAGATCAGTTTTTTTAGATTTGTCAGAAACAATATTTTCGATAGATTTTTTGTTAATAAAAAAGTTAACAGAACTGTTCAGATTATCGAAATACAAAAAAAAGATTTCAGAAAACAGTATTCTATAAGCAATTCTATTAGTCAGTCTAAACTATAGACGAAAGAAAAAAGTTAAATCAAAAACAAAATTACAAGAGCAAAAAGTGCTTACTTTTCAGCAGCTTCAGTAACAGGAGAATGCGCAGAGAAAGAACCGAAATTATTATTATTGTTATTTTTGATAGTCTGAATTAAACTTCTACAACAATAATCAGTATCTAGTATATAGTACAGTTCAGCTGAAGATTAGAGAAAATATATCGAATAATATTTCAAACAAAAACAAGTATATCTATTGCGAGATCTGAAGTGTAGCGTACTGAAAAAAAACAATAACAAAAAGAGATAGAAAAATTACACAGAGTAAACAGAAAGATCTGAATTGTAAATCTATCTAAATATTATTTGTTCTAAAACAAGTATAGAGTATCAGACTGACAAGATATTGTAATATACAGAGATTGTACAGCAAGCTACCGATAACAGCGATAACAAAAAAGAGAAATAGACAAATATAGCGAAGACACTCTCAATCTGATAGCAGAACAAGACTATTACAATATATTTCTAGTATTAAGTACTGAAAATAAAGCTTGTCAGATTGCTTTTTCTGCATATATATCAGATCGATATAATTATTGTAAGCAGTATCGGCAGTATATCAGTTAACAATACAATACTTGTTCGGAAAAACGATATATACTCAAGCGATTCGAGAAGAGATTGTATTGCAAGTTTATTACGCAATTAACAGAAGATTATAATATATATTATTTTTGAATATATATCAGCGACACAGTAACAGATTGAAATATAAAAGTACTCTAGAATTTTTGTATACAGAAGTAGCTGCAACAAACTACAACGTGTTACTTGAGATCTATTACAATATTGTTAAACAGCAATTTTGTTAGAATATAAATCGAGACAGCCGAATGCTATCGAATCTATAATATTTTCAACAAAAGTCTTCAATTCTAGTACAACAATAATTAATCGATATCAGCGTTATAAAGTAGAGCGTCGTCTTTCGCGCGTTTTGTTAATTTCTATTAGTTAGAAACTCTAAAAATAAGCTCAAATCAATTCAAGCAATCTTGTTATACAGTACAACGGATTCGACCGAGAAAGCGCAAATATTATAACAGATTTAACTCTGAACACGTCTTTAATTACTCGAGCGAAGAGTTCAGCGACAAAAAGCAAGATAGCAATGCGTCAGATATCAACAAACAGAATAGAGTTTGTAAACAGAAGTACAGATCTATCTCTGTATTGTAAACTACAAAAACAATCCGATAGCATATATAAGATTGACTAGAGACAGCTGTAAATATTGCAAACTCAGAAAAATTCGATTTTCTCGAGAGTTCAAGTATTTTGTCTCTGCATATATTCAATATATAGTTGCTCAACTATTAATATTGTGCAGATAAAATATAATCAAGAGCAGCTTAATTACAGATAGTATATCTGCAATAGACAACTGTACAAATACAAAAAGAGAAAAAAGTCTGACTTGAGAGTCGATTATAGTTGTAAGCTTAAAGAGAAACTTGATATAGACAACAAAATCTGCTTTATATTGTCTATATACTGAACAAGTACTAAATTGTTATAAAACTCGCTTGCAGAATTACAAAAAGCGCTTAATAATATTTGATTTACAATTACTGAAATATCTGTCTGAAACTCAAGCTCTTTCTACAAAGTCAACACAATTGCTATATATTGTTTGTTCAGACGCAGACTTAATTGCTGCTTCAAAAAATTAAGAGTTGCACAAATATTACAGATTCTGCATCTCAAGTAACAGTCTTTTGCTCGAAATCAGCAAAACGCAATTACAATATACAGTTAAGATAAGTCAGATATATCGTTTCTATAATATATATAATATATTTGTTTACTGTATCAGTTTCTGAATAGTTTCTTTATTTTAAACAAAAAGCTTCTGCAATTACTCAGTCTAAATATTAAAAACAAATATTTTCAAGCTTAGACTGTCGGTAATATATTTGCAGAAACTGATATTTTTGCATTTTCAGAAATTTGTATTTTTCTGAAACTGATTAATCTATTTTTTATATATATAAATACTTGATGTCCGGTACTTTATCAGAAAATTATTCTCGAAATTGTTAATATATTTTTATATTTACGCAACAAAAGCGATCAAATTCTATTATATTCGATAGTCGCTACAATATTGCGATTCTACACAAATCTATTTTTTACCAATAAGATAAAAATAAAGCAGAAGAAAAGATCGAACAAAAAAATTCTATTATATAGATTTGAGAATTCGACTGTCAGATTACTTCAAACAATAGCAATTATAACTCTAGATCGGATAGAATCTATTAATAGATTTTCAGTTTAAATATTTCTGACAGTTGTTGCACAATCGATTGTATTGCTAGAACTTGTTGACAAGTTTATTTGTCAAATATTTTTGTCAGACAAATCTTTAATATCAATTATTAAAAAAATAATTTTATCTAGATCTGAGAACTGAATCGAAGAGAAAAATTGTCGATATCTCTTTTAAATAGTATTTTTGCTTGATCGATTGACAATTATTATTACAATATATAATTTCGCTCTTGACAACAAAGCTATTAAAAAACAATTGTCTTGTTACAATAACTATTTTGCAAATAACAATTGTATAATAACTAGATTTTTTAAAAAATCTAAAAATCTACAGAAACTATCAAGTTATAATTTCAATACAGATATATTTGCACTCTACTTGAAGATCTTGAAGATACTGTTACGTGTTTACGAGTTTCTAAAAAGAACTTCTATAAATATCAGTATATATAAGAGCGTGCAAGTATAAGTAACTGAGTATAATAAAATCAATAGATATCTTGCAAGCTGATAGATATATCTCTCTTCTGTATATATTTCTATCAGTTCTATAGAGTCTAGAGATAGAGAAGAGTATACTTTAAGCAGCTACTATCAGATCTGCGATTGGATTATATTGTATACAATCTACTATATATAAGTTTGTCTCTGTTAGTAAATCGAAATTATATCAATAGCTAATTCTATCGAAGCACTATAATTTGTCTGCATTTGTCTATAACTTATTATAGATCTATTTCTGCTTTCTTTATAATATTGTTTATTGACAATATTGTGCGATATTGTATTGATATCGCAGAGATAATTTTGAACTTGTATATCTATATTGTTAATATCGATATAATCGACAAACTAGATCTATTCTTTGTTTATATACTATAGATTGCAGATCGAGTTTTTCTGATTTATAGATATATATTTTGTTATTCAGTAAACAATAAAAATATAGAAATATTAATCTATATACTTAGATATATAGACACTTACTAATTAGTTGCAGATTGCTATTGTCAGCTTCTTGTTCGAGTTTACAATAATTATCGATATAGCAAAATATTGTCTGCCGAATTTTATAATCAAGAATATCTATAATCTGAATTTCTGTATTGTATCGCTTTTTATAGCAGATTCAGATATCTCTAGAATATCTGCAAATAACTATTTCTTCAGACACAATACTGTTTTTACAAAGACTGTAATATATAGAATAAGAAGTATTTCGATTAACAGCACGCAGACCGCATTTCTATTGTCTATTTAACTGCAATTCTGTAAGTTCTGCAGTAACAGATTTACAGATATAAGTAATTTGATTGTGCAATTACAGCAGACAATATATACTAGTACAGCAAGAGCAGCAAATTTGATAAAGATCAGCTGTATATAGAAGACAAGTGTCGATATAGTTTTGTATTCAAAATATATATATATTTATTCTTCTATCTATATTTGTTTTTAGATCAATAAATCTATATCTTATCGACTGTTGTTGTTATACAACTAGTTAAATAGTACGCGTTAAATAACTCAGATTATCCAATAACAATAAAAAATGTAATATTTGTTTCTGACATTTCAACATTTCTGTTCGGCAGTCCGCTGGTTTCTTGACTTCTTAGATACTGGCTCGGTTGTTTAGATAAAGAAAATAATTAGTATAACTTCTTACAAAATCAGAAAGCTCGACTGACTATTATCTTTGTTCAGTATAGATTCGATATTGAATTGCTGCAAACTCTAAAGTATAGATTGAGAGAAAAAAACAGATTAAGAAAAATCAAAATCGATATCGACTGGCAAATTATTAATAATCAAGCAGATTCTTTTGTGCTGAATTGATATTCAAATATTGTATATATTTTTGATAAATTTGTAGACAATCTATTTTTTCTTGCTATCTTGTTCGATAAAGTCAAATATTTGAATAGAATAACAATAGAAAGTAGTTTTGTTCTTTTCAATTACCGAATAATAGCTATAGATTCTTATTGATCTGTAATTGTGCAAAATAGAAAAAACAAAAATTTTTCGATTCAGTTTTTTTTTGCGCTTTATCGATCTAAAAAGTTCGACAAAAGTTTTTACAACAACAATTATACTATATATATTCTGACAGTCGGCAACGTTACTTGTTGTTTTCGAATATAATTTTTTTTCAGCACAACTCGAAAACTCAGCTCGAACTTGTTTCAGAAAAAACTAGTTTTAAATTCGAGAAAAAAGATATTCAGTTTTTTGTTTTTTTTGCTCTTGTTTTTGTTTTCGAGAAAATATAAACAGTTTGTTAAGAGTTTGCGAGTACTGTAGTATCTCGAACAGATCAGCGCTACAATATAGTAATAAAAACAATAAAAATATATACTTTTCTGCTCTCGAAAATATTGTTTGCTGAAGAGAAGAGAGATATCTGCACTTCCCGAATATAATTGCTTTTGAATATAAATTGCTTGCAAAGATTTTCTATCGCTTGCAGACATGCGCTTTTGCAAACAGCTTGTTGTTTTTTAATATTTTAAGATTGTTTTTCTACAGTTAATCAGCTCAGACAGCTGATATACGAATTCGAAATATATTATCTTAATTCTTTGGTTCTGGAGACTGCCGCAGCTTATTTATAGAAATTGACTTTGCTTGACCGCAGATTATATCGACTAGAATAAGATAGCAGATCTTTATATAGTTGCTGATATAAAATAGCAGAAGAGTTGCAGAAGAGTCTGATAGAAAAATAATATAATTAACAGCGCAAAAATTTTTGACAGAATAAGCAATACTGAATTTAGTATCTAGTTCGATCTTGCAGCTAGTCTATTTTGTACAGTTATCAAGACTACTACAAAATCAACAATAGATCTGATTTGTTCTTTCGAGAATATAGTTTTACTGCAAGTTCTCTCGATATCAGCAAACAGAATTACAGATCAGAATAGATAGAAAATTCTGCTTAATATTTATAAATATTGTGTAATATTGAATTACTTCGAAAGAAACAAGTTGACAAAAAGAATTGTTAATCGGACAGTAATATTTAACTACAATAGATTCGAGACAATTCAAGAAGAGACACTCGAAAAGAAGATCGATATATAATATAAGCAATACAAAAAGTTTTCTAATAACTGGTATCTGTTATAAACAACACTACAGTATATTTGCTCTTATTGTATAATTTACGAACTTTGGCAAGATTCTTCAATCTATATAAGTAATGCGTATCTTCTTGAGACAGCAACTTATCAAACAAATTATTCAAGAAATCTGTTATTTAAAATACAGATTTTATATCTACAGATATCGGAAATCTATCTGTTTAGATCAAGTCGATATCAAATCTACAACAACAATTATACAATTACAATATTAACAAAGTTTAGCAAAGAAGAGCGCGCCGCTATCTACAAATCTATATTTAAGAGCAGAGATACCGCGCTTTAATCAGTATAACAAGAGTATTAAAAACTAGAAAAACAAAAGTTGCCAGCGTCTAACTTGCTTTCGAACATTCTTGAAAAGATATATATTCAGAAGTAATTAGCTAGATTTAAGAGATAGAAAATTGATCAAGATTGTTTGATAGAATAGATTACTATATATTGAATTGGAAATAGTTTAACAACTAAAAAGAAATAAACAAATATATTACTATCAAATATCGAATATTATTTGCTACTGTCTTTAATGTATTTAAGCGTCGCTATCTCGAATTTACTATTCGGAACAGAAATTCAAGTAATGTTTGCTATTCGATAAATTATAAAATATTACAGAATATCCGAAAATATAGTTTTTATTCAGTCGAGATTTCTTGCAATATTATAACTTGTATTTCTACTGAACACAACTATTACAAAGTTTTTGCTCTCGACAAACTGAAGTTCTCCAAATATTATATTTGTAGAGTGTAGATAAATAATTATTGTTACAGAAACTATAGTCTGAAAATCCAGTATTTATATAAATCTTAATTAATGCAGACTTTTCTTCTAAGTTGTCGAACTGTTTTATATTAACTTCAAAAGATTTTGCCGCGTTCTATATATCTGTTTGTATTAAAAAAAGATTTGAATATAGACAAAATATACTGTTTACTGTCGAGTATCAACTGAATATATTTATAGCAATATTTTAACTTGTTTTCTGAAGACAAAATATTTGATAAAATTTTGAAGAATACAACTATCTTTTCTTTGATTATAGAAATCTTGAGATCTAGTATTTCGGCGAAGTGTCAAAAATTAATTTTCAAAATACTTATTACTGTCTTGTAATAGAACTGGTTACAAGATTTTTTGTTGTTTTTGCTGCACAAATTCTGTACAGTCTTTTCTAAACAAGCAAGATAGAATAAGATAGATATTGCTATTGCGCTCTGTTATTGTTATTATTCGATAGTCTACTAATAAATACGATTGATACTTTAAGTTTGTAGCTTTCGATAAGTTATATTTTTTTTATATCGAAAAATACAATTTATGTATTTATAGAGTCGAACAAGACTGGACTTTGTATCTGTTTTTTGCTATTTATTTAATTTCGACTCTCTTAAAATTGAACACTTCTATTTTAGAGATAGAATATCAGACAAAAATTCAGCTATTATATATTTTTGATTTTTTGCTACTATCTGACTATATACTGCAGACAATTCTATCAGATACAGTAATAACTACTGTTGTTGCTGTAAAATTTTATAAAGAGAATTGTCGACTGTTTTCTGTATCGGAGAGAGACTTAAATACTCTCGATCAATTAATACAGATTAATACAATTTTGTTGTTAGTTTTAGAAAGACGTACTATCTCAAGATATTGTTTATAATATATTCGGCACTATTTCTTATTGCATTGCTTGCAAGAGAATATTCTGATAACAGAGTTAAAATATATTCAATATCTAGTATTGAATAGAGAATATATCGAAAATATAATTTTATATTTTTAAGAGTGCTCGCTTGTCTATATAGTAGTTGTATTACAAAACAAACATAAACAACAAGAAAAATCTTTACGTCAATTAATATTATTTCTACAAAATATAATTTTATTCTGATAATTTATACTATTTAAACACTATTCAAGAATTTGTTGTCTGTAATAAAAAAAAAGTATACAAGTCAGAGAAATGTGCAAGCCGAAAAGATATACAAATCGAAACAATATACAAGTCAGAGAGATATACAAGTTAAAAAAATATACAAATCAGAAAAATATACAAGTCAGAAAAATATACAAACGAGATAAAATTAAATCAGAAATCAATTTAGAAGTTAAGTAGATATACAAGTTAGAAAAATATATAAGTCAGAAAGATGTGCGCAAGTCAGAGAGATATACAAGTCAGAAAAATATACAAATCAAGAAAATAGTAAAAATCAGAGAGTATACAAGTCAGAAAATAGTATTACAAAAGCCAGAACTGTAGAGATATATATTTTTCAGCAGTAACTAAAATATAATATCTATTTCCGAATACAAGAGTCAGATTGAAAGTTACAAGAAAAACAGTCAATAATAGTAATACTCAGAAATAGAGATAAGAACAGTCAGAAACAAGTTTTCTTTTTTAACACTAATAAGAACAAAATCTTCTTGTAGAGATTGCAACGCGGAAAGTCAATATTATTTAAAATCTCTATCTATAGCAAGACACGAAACACAAGAACCGACAATACGCTTGTATAGCTCTTCAATAGTATTATTCAAACAAGTTTTTGCAAAAAATCAAAACAAACACTTACAGATTCTATATCTATTCGACAATTATTAACAGCTGTCCGTCAATATGTCTGCTTCCAAGATTTCTTACAAGTCCGAAAAATCAGATACAAGAAAACAAAGATTATCGAACAAAAACTTTCTGTTTTTTGTCTTTATCAATATCGAACTCTCTTTCTATAATAAGTATAATCGGATTAGCAAGCGTTATAATATCTTTTCAACAAAACTAGTAACGGCGTCAAAATCGATTATCAGTCAAGTTAATTGATCCGAGATAATTCTTGATGTTGTAAATTTACATGCAGTTGTGTCTCGATTTTCAAAAACAGAAATTTTTATATTATTGTTTCCGAGAAGCTCTGCAGCAGATTTGAGTAGATATACAATATTTCCGAAGCACAGACACTGCGTTGGAGATTCGACAAAGAGATACAGTAGAAAAATCGGAACCGGATTTGCTGAAATATTATTCGACGAATTTGCAGATAAGAAGAGATTGCTGACTGTCGCAGTTATAATTGTTAACAAGTTCAATCGCGCTTTGCCGGCTTGTAAACGTCTTGTATATAGTTGTATTGTAGATCAATTCTGTCCGTCTCTTCAAGTTTGTCTGCATATCGCTCTCTTCTGTATTTTTGTTTTTGTATTGTAATTTAAGCTGACTCGAGCGTTTTTGTCTGTCTGATCAGATCTATATCTATATTACAGAGTCTACTGTAGTTGCTCAGACAACCGATCAGATCGCTGTCTGAAGTCGGAGAACAATAAGATTTTCAGTATAATATAGACAGTAAAGACGTAAATCTTGTATTCTGAATTCTTGTCTGCGTCAAAATCTTACTGTATTGTTTATTTATACTGAATGCGCACGCAAACTATTTTCGCGCATCTCTCTTTTGTTGCTACTTCTTGTTTCTTTCTTCTGCTATTTTTACTTCTTGATCGAGAGCATCTGCTAAGATTGTTAATTTCTACAAATTAAAGCTCTAGTTTTACGGCTGCAACTTCTTACTTTCTTTTTTGTCTTATTGTGCGATTGAGAGTATTAGTAACAATTATCGATTTTCGAGAAAGAAAAATCTTATCTTGTGGTCGGAACTCTCTGTCGGATCTCTTATTTTACTTTTTACTATTATTATTTCTTGTTTCTCTCTTCTCTCTTTCAGCTCGATCGAGAGCTTTTGCTATAATTATCAAATTACTATCAAGTCTAAATCTGATTTTCTTAGCTACAATCGACTTATCTGTATCTGCGCTTTATATTTCTATTTTTCTCTCGACTTTTTAATATTTAATTCTTTTGATATTCTAAGATCTTGAATTTCTCAACTTTCAAATATCAGACATTCTATTATCTTTTATTTCGATTATTCAGATTTTATTATTCAGTACTCTATAACAAACACTATTTTTTCGGAAGAGCTTCGAGAGCGTACTGATTCGAAACAATTTTCTTTTTCAGTCTACTGTATTAATCTCGATTCTATTATCAGTCTCTGTTGTATATTTGCAACCGAGAAAGTTGTAAATATTTAACTGAAAAATATCGAAACTATCGGAAAGAATCTCTATAGACTGACAAAATATAATTCTTTTACTATTGTTTCTGCAATAATAGATCTTGGCTGATCAGATAATATTAGAGCGCTATAGTAGTCTGTCGCGACCGAGATTGTTCCGGACAGACAATAGTTTTTTTACAAAAAAAAAACTAACAATTTCGATATCGCTTCCGAGAACTTGATAGAGAAAAAACAGTTTAATCTGTTTGCAAATTGTCGAGAAGTCTCGCGCGCTTGTAAGAGAGTCTCTGAGTATAGATAGTGTAAGTCTACGTTGTTTATATATTGTTTCTAAAACTAGTACTGACAGATTTGATTACGTCAGTTCTTGTATCGGAAAATTGTAAACTAGTCCGAGACACGATTGCTTGTTTCGTTATATTCGGTCGCTACTGGCGCAAAAACTTGAAGTGTAAGATATCTGGCAGAACGAAACACAATGTCTGAACTGATATCTGCTACAACATTCTCGAATCTTTTTCTATACAGATAACCGAGATTTCTGCTCTGCTCGAAGTTCTGAAACAGATAAAAACGAATATCAATTTATCTCTAGAAAATGTTAACACTATTATTCTTACAAATCTCGAGACCGCTATCGACGCACTGCTATCTAACTGAATGTTCTGAGAAAATCTTATTTTTATTTATAATTACATTCAGATCAACATTTTCAAAAACAAGATAACATCTTTCGCGGACAAGATATACTATCTATAGTTTCAAGTCGAATAATTCGGAAACAATATCAGCTTAAGTATGCAATACAGAATTCTATTTATTTTTCAATTACTCTCTTTTATATCTGCATTCTATTTTGACAAAAAATTATCGACAGAAGTTCTGAACAGTATTGTTACAGTTAGTTTGCAATACAGCAAAATCAGAAAAATAGTTACAAGAGCATAAAATAATATAAACAAAGAAAAGATACAAAGATATTCAGCATCTTTCTGCTTTGTAGAAACTATCTAGCTAGCTGATTATACAATATATTATTCAATTTTGCACTTCGAACGTTAATATAACTTGCTGTGCACTCGACTGTAGAAACAAGAAATAGAACAGACAGTTTCGACTTTGCACAAAACTATATACAGCTCTTTATATCTATTCTCTCTGCTTGGCAGATCGAAATAATGTCGAATTCAATATTATCGATATTTATTAATAACTCTATATATATAATAAAAATATCTCTATTCTTCGAGTCGATTATTCAATATTGTTTTGCAAATCAAACAGAATAAAAAACAAGACGCAGAGACAAGAGCAATTAAAAGATTTGTATTTGTTTTTCTTGTTGTAGATAAGTCTGAAAGAGTTTTCTACTACTAATTTTTTTGTATTGTTTACTGCAATCTATTTTATATTTTTAACTAATTCGAACAGAGAAGAGAGCAGCTAATTCTGTAAAAAATTAAGCAGATTTTTTTAACAATCTGATATCTCTAAAAGACAAACTCCGATCGAGATTAATATCGATATATAAATATTAAGACAGACAAAATTTGTACAATATTTCTGTCTAAAACAGAGCTGACAGTTTGATACAGTTGTTAACTTAATTTTTAATATCGACAGAATACTTTTAATATCTGTAAATCGAATTTTTCTCTATTGTTTTTTTATTATCTCGCAATCAAAACTGTATCTAGATTGCTGTATCCGCAGAAGTGCAGCTTATCAGTTGCGATCAGCTATTGTCTGTATTATTGTACTGTAAATTTTTGATATACAAATTTGTTCTTATTCTCGAGCGACTAGAAGCTCGAAAAGATTTTGTTAACAAGCTTTTTGTCAATAATAGCAAAATTGTAAGTTGTTCCAGATTGTAAGTTTACTGTTTAAAGAAGTCGATTAAAACTAAAAAATAATTTAAACAATTAGAGAAAACTAATATACAGTATAAGTATTCAGATGCAGTAAATATTGCTATAGCTGACAAAACTGTCAGACAACTATTTTCGACAGAATTTTATTTTTAGTAACTGAAGATTTTGCTGTATTGTCTGCTAACAATTTGTTGTTAAAAACCGATTTTAACTACTGATTAAATCGAAACGAATTTCGCAAAACGAATTGTAACAAGAAGAATTACAACAGATTGAGAATGCCGGAAATACAGTTTTTTTACTGCTATAAAAAAATTAAAGCCGAGACAGCAAAAAATTGCGCTCGAAATATTGTCAAAGTCTATACTATATTGTCTGCAATCAAAATTTTGTTGAAAACTGAAAAACAACAAAAGAATTTTACAGATTCAGAATATTGACGCTGCAGAGAGACTATATACAGAACTGTATGCAATATTTTTTCAAAAGAAAGCGCTCTCGAACGCGCTAGATATTACATCTATATTGAACGCAAAAAACTTGCAACTTTTCTCGCGAACAGAACTTTGTTGCAAAACAAAAATTATAGAGAATTTGCAACAAATTTCAAATATTAACTGAAAAAAGAGAAATACTATTATACTGAATACAAGAAACTCGAGCAAAAATTTTAAAATCGCTTGAGACTTGTTCGATTTAACAGAGAGAAAATAATATTTAGAAAAACTATAAACAGTATATATTAAAATATATATCTGCTATTGTATTATTACAAAGATCGAGTTATTTTGAAAATCGAAAATTTCGATAAAAATAAAGAAAACTTCGAATACTGACTGTATCGAAAAATTTTTTATCGATATAAAAAAATTAGACTTGATAAAAAATACAAAAATCGATAAATTAACTATTTTAACTATCTACAAGAAAAAGAAAAAAAAAAAAAATTTAGATTTAGAAAATAGTTTCGAGATAATCTAAAAATTATATTTTTTAAAAAAATACTGTTAAAACAGCAATTCGAAAATCTCTTTTATTTTCTAATAATATCTTCTGAGTTATAGACTGTCTTAACGCCGAAAACAACAACTACGCAATATAATTTTGTAAATATATATGTTACAAGCACAGATATAATTGGATATAGAAAAGATTCGAACAATATTTGCAGAATTGTTGCGAGTATTATAAATACAAACAAGAGCAACAATAGATTGTATTGCAAGAACAAAAACACGTATCGAGTTAAAACAAAAACTAGATTGTTTGCTTAAAGTCAATCTAACAACTGAACAATCTCGAATTTCGAAAATACAATCAGCAGATAATCAGAGAATACAGATAAACAAAATTATTTCGCACAATATATAAAATTCTCGACAGCAATATTTTTTCAAACTCGAAATACTTATGCGACGTCCGAAATCTCAAAATTGTTTAAAGCAGAAATATTAAAGTGTCTCAGACAAACAAAGTACCGATCGAACAGAAATAGTATCTACTGTAGAACAAAATCAATTTTATCAGCAATAGATTTAATTTTCTCTTGTTTACAGAGCAGCAGAATTTGTCGAACGCAGAATTGTAAATATACAAAGATTCGAAAATTGCAATAAGAATAAAAAGCTTCGTGGAATTCTTTCTATATAAAGAATACTGTAAAAAACAATATCGATATTTTGATTTCGAAACTTTTTCTGCTATAGAGCAGATCGCAATTCTAGTAACAACAGAGATTTTTTTCTTAAAATAATTCTTTTCTTTTATAAATTTGCAACGCAAGACGTAAAAATTATTACTGTTACTTTGTGTTACAGAATCAAAACAGAGAAACAGACAATATATAAGTTAAATAAGAACTGTTTTTGTTGCTTATATTCAGAAAGAGAGTATAGACTACAAGAAGAAGATTTCGAAAAAAACAAGTTTTCGAAAAAATTGAAACAAAAAGATTGATTACAAGAGTATTGTTTAAAAGAGCTGTTAATATTAATATACAATTTTTATTACTTACAATATCTGTTTGCGAGAAAAAGATTCTTATTTTTTTTTTGCTGTAAGAATTCGGAATTCAGTCTTCAGACACTTAGCAATTAACTGTTATATAAAATTAAAAATACTCAATACTGTAATATAAAATATAAAATTGATCTGGAGAAAAAGAATAGCTATATATACAAATTCGATAATAATAATATTTCAGAGAATATCAAGACTTTGTGTAAAAATCTACTAAAAACAACTCAGATATTTTCTCAGAATTCTTTATTTTATAATAATCTATTTAAAAAGATCTGTAAAAAGATTCGAAATCGAAACAAGACTATAGTTATTCGAGATATCGGATTGCTAATTGTCTCTTCCGTTCAAACTTTAGTTATATACGGTGCTATGCAGCTTAATTATCTGTATAAATGTATTAACAAAAGCTGAAACAATATAATCTCTTTTTATAATATCCGTCCGCAATCCGACTACTTTGTGGGATTTGACCGATCTGCGTTTACGAAAAAACAACTTAAAAAGCTTAAGTTTTTTGTAAATAAGATCGATTTCAAGACTTTTATCTATTTTATAGTTACAACACAAATATACTTTTCTTTTTTTATTTGCAAAATCAAATATAACGCAGCAGCGCTGAACGTTGCCGATCGACAGAATATATACAGTATAACTGTTGCTATAAGAGTTTTTGTCGAACTTTTTAGATCGATAAAGCGCAAAAAAGAGTTTAATCAGAAGATTCTTGTTTTTTCTATTTTGTACAATTATATCTCCGCGAGAATCTATAGCTATTATTCTGTAATCGAAGAAGACAAAACTATTTTCTATTGCTATTTAATCTATAAATTCGACTTTACGGCTCTAGATAGCAAAAAAAAATAGACTGTCTACAAATTTATTAAAAATATATACAATATTTGAATGTCGATTCTGCACAAAAAAATCTGCTCAATTATTGATAATTTGTCAGTCGATATCGATTTCGATTTTTCTTAATCTGCTTTTTTCTTTCAATCTATATTCCAGAGTTTGCAGCAATCAGATGCCGAATCTATATTAGACAAAGATAATATTCAGTCGAGCTTTCTAGTCTTGCAAGAAGTTATATTAATTACTTCTCTTATCTAAACAACCGAGCGAGTATTTAAGAAATCAAGAAATCAGCGGACTGCCGGGCAGCAACGTTAAAACAAATCTGATACTACAGAATAGAGCAGCAAGTTTATCTCGATCAACAAGTCTGATACTGCGGAAAAAAGCAGCAAATTTATTTTGATTAACAAGTCTGATGCTGCAGAAAAGAGCAGCAAGTTTATTCCGATTAACAAGTCTGATACTGCGAAAAAAAGCAGCAAGTTTATTCCGATTAACAAGCTTGATACTGCAAAAGAGAGCAGCAATACTACCGAGTTTAATAGTAGTGTTGTTGTCGAAGAAAGCTTTGACGGTAATACAAAAAATAGAGTTGTAGCTAAAAAGTTTTAAAATAACAAGTTCTATTTTGCTTTATATGTAATACAATCTACTGTTTTGTTCGAAGAAAATATATCGAGTCTAATACGGTCGACAAATGCAGCTCTTTAATTGTCGATTAGAACAGATATTATAACACGCAGAGAGTTACAGAATATACAGATTATATAATTGTAGATAGAATACTCTCTATTATCTAAGCGAATATTTTTGAGATATTTTTCAATACTTTAAGTTCTACAAGTTTTCTGTATTTCTGACATTTTGCTCTATATTTCTTCTCTGATATTGTTGTTGTTATATTTAATCGAAGATTGTAATCTAGACATATTATCTCAATCTTCAGTCTTTTAATTGATTTGTACTTTCTATATCAACAGTTGTATATAATAATATCTATTTTTTTGCTATTTAGTTCAGAGAACTTTTTCTTCTGCAGAAGACTGACAATTATATTGCTATATTTTTTTTCAAATTATTTATTGTTGTAGAGTTCGAACTTGCAAATTATATAGTAGAAAATCGAATCGATTGCAAACTGTTCGATACAAGAATTATAATATTCGAATGTTCTATATTTATTAGTATCTTTCTTATCTAGAATTCTCGCGTAGAATAGCTGACAATCGTTAAAGTTAAATTCTGTCTTGATTGTATTGTCGAAATTAACAACTTTCAAATAATTGTTGCTGTTCAATAGAAGATTCGGTAACCGAATATTATTATATATATATTCGAGAGACTTAAGTTATACAATTGTGTTAACCAGTTCTGCTATCTATTTTCAAATCAAGCTTTTTGATTTACTTTTTGTTATCTCGACTACTCAATTATTCGATAGATCTCTTATCTGATACTGTCGAAATTGTTGATCGACAATATTGTCGCTAAGATATTGCAGAAAATTCACGAATAGAATATAATAGAAGTTTCGAACTAGATTTAAACAATAAGATATGCTGTTAAATATATTGTAGATACAATACTTATTGTAAATATTTTTATTGTTATTTGCAAAAACATACTTTACGGCAATATTGTCGGTTACTTGATAGACAAATTTAGCACTATTAAAATTTAGCAGTCTTGATTTATAAAAAATATTTATAATTGAAGACAGTTGAAATATTTGCAGATTTAATTCTGAAATACAATATATTCAGTGCGGAAATCTCCCGCATTTAGTTAGCTAAAAAAATCGGTTGTCAAAGTCGATTGTTTTGTATATTTTTTAACTTGCAACTTTCTCTTATCAGTATAAACATATTTACAATCTTACTGTTGTAAAAAATTTAGTCTTCGGAGTTTAGACTTATATTCAACTTTTGTAATATATTGTCTATTTACTGATTTTTGATTAATAGCTTGCTTATATGCAGTAATCAGAACAGAATATACAAAATATTAATAGTTTAGAACAAGATACTCTGTAAAAATAAAATCGACTTTTCAAATTTTCCGATTCTGTGCAAAAATAGATGCAAAATATACAAATCGAATAATAGTATTGAGATTACTACAAAAAAAGTTCTCTATAATAATTGTATTGCAAATAGAAAGTAGATTAAGAATATCGACAGCAAATAGACTCGAGCTTGAAATACAGTAACTGTAAATAGATTTGACTGCATTTGTATTAACAATATATAAAATATAAGACTGAGCGAACATTAAGTAGAAAGCAGAAAGAAACTTTTTTCTAAAAACAGTTTTATCAGAGAACAGCTTTTAATATTAAAAATTCCGATATATACTACAGCAGTACCAATATCTATTACAAAACAAACAAATACTTATTTTAGCTCTTCTGAAGTCGTCTTTTGCACAGATACAACACTGTTTGTCCTTTTTTTTTTTTCGATCTTTTTTTAGCAATAATAAAGTCGAAATCTTTAGAGACTAGACTAATAGATAGTAGATACAACTTTTTCTTTGATTCTGTCAGTCTAGAGTCGAATAGATCAGATTTATATCTACAATTTCTAATTTTGCTGAAGACTATTGTTTGTGCTCAGTCGATCGATAAATATAATATTTTCTATTTCTGCGAATAACAAGCGTTACGTCTGCGTTGTATAATTGTGCTAGCTGATCTGCTTTCTTGATTAGACTCGGTTGTCTTCTAGAGAATTGTTGCGTTTTCGCTTTTGTTGCGTAAGCTATTTTATTAGATTGTCTCGATCGAGCTAGAATATAGCGAAGAGTTTTATACAGTATTGCTATTCAGAAATTCAAGATAGAACGGCGTTTTACAAGCCGGATTTGACAGATTGATTGCTTTTGATTGAGATATATATTCAAGAATATAATAATTTTTGATTTAGAAAACGGCCGCCAACTCTGTCAGCGCTAGCTTCAGAAACTTTGTCAAGAGATTGTAATAAATGTTCAAGAATCTACTATAAATTATATCAATTGTAGTTTGAGATTCGAAACTGATAGAATTTACAGAATATAGTCTATTTATCAAGTCTCTAATTCTATATAAGTCTAGACAGCTTGTACAAACAAACAGATTAGTTATTTTTGTCAATAGTAGTTTCTAGAGTAACAAGTCGAAATCGAGAGTCTTAATATTGAAGATACAGATCTTGTTATAAGAATAAGCTGCAGTTTGTTGAAGCTACTTTGAATTCACGTAGTATAAGTAAAACTTGTTGGATATATCTGAAATATTAAACAAGAAAAGATAATACTGTTAGTTTGACTGACACTCTTTTTACTTTTAATCAGAGACAAGAATCTGTAAATAAAATTTAACGCAATCTTATTCTACAATATAAGATATCGAAAAACTATACTCGAAACTATCTGTTAAGATTTTGCAATCAACATTCAAATAGTATATTGTAATCTGATATCTCAGATACTTTTCGAACAGTATTGTTTGATTTTAATCTAGTTTTAAACAATCTGCAAAATATCTTGTCTCTACTCTATATATCTAATGCCAGTTTTGTTACAAAAATATAATATAGAAATTCAGAATCTTCGACAATATATATTTACTTGTCAGTGCAGAGATTGTCTATTCTATCTTTTTTATTCTTATATTTTTATTCAATTTTACTCTCAGTCAGCTTTCAGCTATCGGGAGATCTCGGCTGCAGTTAAAAATATAAAAGAGCGAGCAGTTTTTTTCTTGTTTTTCTTTATTCTGTTTTCAATTATCGAGATTTCAGACTTCTGTATTAAATCAGTTGTGTCTCAGTTGCAGTCTGAGATATAAGAGAGCGAGCAGTTTTCTTTTGTTTTTCTTCTTCTCTTCTTTCTTTTCTATTCTTTCTTTTGTTGCTTTTCCAATTATCAAGATTTCAGACTTCTGTATTGACTCAGTGGCGGTCCAAAAGATCTAGAACAACAGAGTCTTTTGAAAATAATTATTTCGCTTTTTCGACTTTATCTCTATCTTTTTGTCTATATATTGTTTTTTCTTTCTGTCCAGCTATAATAGAACAACAAAGAACAACTATATCTTGTAGACAACAACTAAAAATATCTAGATTACGTGCTTGTAATAGACTCAATTCAGATCAACTTTTTAATATTTTTTCAACAGTTGCGGACAATACTATTCAAGAACTACTGCGTACTAAATCGCAGATTGTAGTATTTAGCAATACTGATATATTAGTTAACGCAAAATATAAACAAGTTCTGTCTTCTTTTAAACTATATCGACTAACAATTTTTCTCTCAGTTTCCAATTTCTGTTCCGATCTTTATCGATTGCAAAAAAAATTGTTCGACATTTCTATATATAATAATAACAAGAGTATTTGTAACTTTTATTATATAATCGAAGAATTGTACAAAAAATTGTTAAATACTGCTTCTATCTCTTTTTATTTCTTTCTGAAAAGACTTGCTGTCTCTGATTAATTTGTACAACACTATATACAGAATATTAACTGTATTAAGAATAATCTACTGTACTTAAAATCTAATAACGCTTCAATATTCTCGAAGAAGCAGAGATTCAAAACAATTTAACTGTATAAATATCTCCGAACAATAGTATGTCAAAAATGCTGTCTGAAAAATATCTTTGTATCAGAATTGTTCTATAAAAGAAATGTTTCAATCTGTTTGCGTTGCAATAAAATTGAGACAAGAAGAATTGTCGAAAGCAAAAGATTACAAAATATCGGAAAACTTAGATTTCGAATTGTACTGTATAGAGAAATCAACTCGAACAAAAATTTTATCGAAAAGACAGTTAAAAAAGATTTGCAAAAGTCAATTGATACAGTTCTGATAGTTGGAACAACTATAAAAGTTTCTGACATAAAATATTTGATAACCGAATTTTCTCGCGTTGTTAAAGTACAATCGGCAAGCACAGTTATCTGAATAAGTAAAAAAGTATTATCAGCACAGCTAAAGCGAGTGTTTAACGTTATTTTATTGAGCAACTGCAATAATACAATTGTTCTGTTAGAATAATCGAAGCAGAAATCTGACTCAACTTTATTCTAGAAAGACTTGCAGACATATTAATAAGTTATAGCAGAATCGAAACAGCGTTTAGAACAGAATTACGTTCGCTATTGTAGAAAATAGATTACAAAAATAATAGATTTATACAGATTGGAAGTCTAAAAGCTCTTGATTATAGATTTTATCTTCTCGACAAAAAGATATCTATTAATATAGACTATTCAAACAGTTTGTAGATTAAGTTCGCTTTATAAAGATATTACAATCTCTGTTTCAGACTAGATTGTACTCTACTTTTTATTTTCTGAACAATATAAGAATCTTAAATCTAGAATTGAAGAACTTTTTCAGTGCTATCTTATTAACAGATTTTATATAGTATTGTGCAATATATCTCTATCGATCTCGAATAGTAAAATCGAGACTATTTCGAAGAAATGTTTCTACTATTGCAGAATTGACTTGTTACTTAAAAGTTAGATACAAAGTACTCTCTCTATTAAGATTAACAGTATTAATTGTAGTATTGTAGATAATCAGTTTTTCTATATTAGTATCAATAAGATATCTAGATATTAGTGTTGTTTCTCTTTGCTTATTCGAAATATTTATATCGATATAGTAACGCAACAGTGTTTCTATTAAAATCGATCTATAGTTGTTGTCAACTTTACAGACAATTATCAACGCGGAATCTCTGTTGAAATCTATATTGTTAATATCGACTTTGTTTTATAATAAACTTTCAAGATTTCTGTATCAGAGCTCCGAGTAGTAATTGTTTTTACAATTATATATTTTTGTTTTCTTATTTTAATAATATATCAAAGAGCTTTCTAATATTATCTGATTAATTTCGACTTCAGCAATCAAGAGTCTTGATAGTATTGTCTTAATATAGTCTGAATTATTTGTGTTAAAGAGCAGATAGAATATTTTATAGATATTAATTTCTCGATTCAGAAGAAGTTCGACAAGTTTTTATAGATCGATTTATATTGTTTCTGATAGAGAAAAATTCTTATAAATATCGGTTCTATAATTCAGTAGTACTATAACGACATTGCCGTATTTATTCTATATTGCAGCAACAAGTAAACTTTCGAGTAGATTGTCTCTTTTATTAATATTAATATCGACTGTACTGATCAACTTCTCGATTTTATACAGTCGAACAGACGCGAATTAAATAATATCTATCAGAAATATTTTGTTTTCTCTCTTATAGTTGATATCAGCTTCTATATCGAGCAAATATTGTTAAAATTGCTTCTTTCGCAAAACAGTGTAAAAAAAATAGAATTCTACGTTGTTTATATTAACACTATAATCTTTTACAAGAAACTTTACAATATCGCGATATTTGTGCGCGGCAGCTATTGTTACCAACAATTCTTTTTACAAATCAGAGAATAGTCTATTAATATCTTAATCAGTTGCAACAAGCAATTTTATAGTACGTATCTTTTCTGCAATTACAGCAGTTGTCAGTTTTTCGCAGAAGAGTAACTCAAAATTTACTATACTGTATTTGTGCAATTCTATTACAATTTTAAAAGCAAAGATATTGCTTATATTACTCTATACTGTTATTTGTTTCGTAAGATTTCTGCAAGAATTTCTGTCAATATATTTGCGAAACTGAAGAAATATATTTTGTCGAATAAAAGTGTTTCAGAAATCTGTATATTGTTATTCTTGCTTGAAAGCTATTAATGCTCGGACTTACAACAGACGCAAATATAAAAATAGAGCTTTTTATATAGTTTTGTATACTCTGCGATATTATCAGTATTAAATGTTCAGTATTTACAGAAATCTGAAAAAACAATAAAAAGAAGCTTTGTAGACAGCGTGTCTATGCTTGCTGTTGTTAACTATTTGCACACTTGCTCTAACAGTTAATATTTCTATTTGAGCAAAATATTTTGTATTGCAATTCTATTTAATTCAATTCCGAGATCCAGCTAGCAGAGAAGTATTTGTTTTTACTGCTTCTTTCTATATCAGCAGTATATAATTATAAAACAAGAAGTCAGTTTCAGCGTATTAATCGACAAGACCGAATCTTTTCTGATCGAGCTGAACTGTATTTGTGTATTATAATATAGTATGCAGACTTTCTCGACAATTAACAATATGCTGTCTGATATAATTTGCACGTGCGCACAGTTCTTATAAAGTTTATTTTCGAAGCTGCGGTTATTTCTGCAAATAGTTTAGTGCAGCGGTAGCACTTAATTGACGCAAGCGTCGGTTGAGCTTTAGCGCAATCTGTGCCGTATTAAGCTCGGAATAGTTTGTCAATAGTAATATACGTTTTCCGTTAGTAATCTTTACTGATTCGCAAACAACTGAATAAGAAGATTTTCTTTTGTCCGGTTATATTGCTGTATTTGCGCATCTCTTCCGATTCGGCTGACTGACTGTTGGGAACCGGACCGTAAGATAGCATCTACTGTAGAGATATAGTAGTCTTACTCGCTTTTCGGCCGTAGAAAACATTTACCGTAGAACCATAATAGCTCTACGCTTTTGGACGTTCACCGTAGGGCCATGATGGTCTTACTCGCTTTTCGGCCGTAGAGAACATTCACTGTAGAACTATAATAGCCCTACGCTTTTGGACGTTCACCGTAGGGCCATGGTGGTCTTACTCGCTTTTCGGCCGTAGAGAACATTCACCGTAGGGCTATGGTAACCCTACTCTCGGCTGCCTCGTAGAAGGAGTTGGGCCGTAGAGGAACATCCGCCGTAGGACCATGGTGGCCTTACCAGCGGCTGGATTGTAGGGAATTGTTTACCCTAGGGTCTTGTCCCGGCTGGACCGTACGGCTTTTGTCCGCCATGCTTATAAAAGAAACTATCTAGACCGTACGACCCCTTATTGTGATAGAACACATTATCTTCCCAGTCCGTAGTTCCCGCACCAATATGTCTCTAGACTTAGGGTGCTGTGCCTTCTTGCTCTTGAGTGCATAGATAGAAATTGTTACTGTTTTTGGCAAGAATTAGAATGCTGTTATTACGCGCTTGTTACTGTTTTGGTTTAGTAATCTCCGCCGCATATTACTGCGTTTACTTCGTTATTATATTGGCGAGAACAGAATATTATGCACAATATAAGAGAACAACAATTAACTAAGATTTGAACTATCAGAGTCTAAATCTACTTTATTGATTGTTGTTTTGCGCTATCAATTACAATCTCAATATTTCCAAAATTCTTTTTCTGTAAAATTCTGACAGTTATCTGTAAATTATTTTTGTGCACAACATATTTAACAAGATTGCAGAATTTATTGAGAAAAGATACTATTTGTCTGTTGTAGTTTTTTAGATTTTTCAAGCTTCTGAAAATCGACATCAGCTTGTATTAAATAGAAGCAGTTGTAGTATATATTTTGCAAGACTGATAATTCTACGTTGTATTAGTGTTCGCGAAACTTATATATGTTCAGATTTACTGTTTATTCAGTATTCTAATTTGCTGTACAAAATCGAGATATTTCTGTTGCGTAATTTTCTGTCTATATCTGTAGAAGAAGTTGTTTATAAATCAGTCGATATTTATAGTATTCTGCTGTAATTCGATATTGTAGCTTGAATCTATTATTATAGAAATTGTATTATATTCGAAGTTGTTGTTGCTTGCTATATTGAAAAAGTTTTGATTGTTAGCGGACTCTATTCTTGAGTACTGAAAAACAATAAAAAGTAGATAGAAGATACGTTAATTTATAAAATAGTAGAAGACTGAAAATAAAGACTAGAAGTATAGAGATCAAAAGATAAAAATCTAATAAAAATTATATGTCGATTTTTACATTTGTAGAGTAGAGCTAAAAAACAACTAGTATCTTTTGTACAAGTTCTGATTTTGTATCTATTTTTTGCTTTTAGTGTATTTGAGAGTACTGCAAATAATTCAAAACGCTTGACTTATATACTGATTCCGGCTTCAAATTATTCTTCCAGTTTCAGCAATCAGCTCTCGAAACAATAAATACTATAGAAGATAAAAGATAGATACTGCTTTAATCCGATCTGCTAAAAACAACATATCTTGTTATCTATAATAAGAAGATAAGATCTAATTGGAATCGAATCGAGAAACAATACAATTTTGCCGCGTTATATTATAGTTTTTCCAAGAAAATCAATATAGACTTGCGCAAGCAATAAAACTGTCTACAATTCAATTATTTGCAGCACAATCTTAATCGAGTTGCAAATTATATTTTGCTTGTTCGACAGCTTATAAATAGTCAGACGCTAAGTTTTTCAATTACAAATTTTTTAATTTAAGATTTGGCAAAAAAATATTCAGAAATCGATATCGAGAAATTGCTCGAGACTACTGACAACAAATATATTTACAATATAAGTTGCAGACTGATCTATATTTTCGATGTTTCGAAATTAATTAATATATAGCAGTTTTTGCTTTTTTCGACTCTGTTCTATACGTTTTTTGAGCAGAAACACAAATTGCAGCAGAGTTTTAATCAAGAATTTTTTCGAGAGAATGTTCAGAAACAAAAAACAACTTAACTATTATAGTTGTTGCAGAATTTTTACAAATAGCTCTAAATGCCGGATTATCTTGTATTAATACAGACAGATTGAATAGTTTACAAGTACAGATCTTTATCAATTGTATACAGTACTTAGCTGTATTTAGTAGTAGCTGCTACAAATATTCTTTGTCTATAAAATAGTCTCTCTCTTGTAAGTGTTATAATATCAATCGCAATTCTTGCAAAAATTTTTATTACTGATTCGATTCGAATATCGATACGTTTTCTTTTTTAGTCGATCGAACTATCGAAACTCTTCTATTGTATTTTTATATCAAGTCTGTCGATTAATCAGATATATCTGAGTCGAAGAACGTGTTGCAAATATATTTATAATTTTTAATATACTAAAATCGGTTACTAATCAGAACAAATAGCTGTCGACAGATAATAGTCTTCTTTGAAAATTCTTCAAAAAATATACACGTCGAAAAGAAAAACTCTTTTAACAGAATTAAGTGTTTATTTTTCAGATTAACAAACAGAATACAAATTTGTATCAGACAAATCTTTAACTGCAGCAAATACAAATAAATCTAAATACAGCAATTTGTCGATATTAGAAACTCGAGACTCTTTATCTGAAATTCCAAAAATTCTACGCTGGATTAGAAAATCAGCTTCAGAAAAAAAGACAGAACTATAAGAATATTTGTGGCGCTCTAGAAACGGAGATAAAAAAGCTAGCAAAAACAAAAAAGAATTTTGAATACTATTGATCGACATTTAAAGATTTTTCGGAGTTCTTAACTATAGTACAAGTAATATCTAGCGAAGACAAGACAGTTGTTATAACAACTTTGTTGTCAGAAAACAACAATATCGGAAATTTGTTAATCGATATTAAGAACAAGAAAGAGTATATATAGATTCTGAAAAACAAATATCGACAATACAAGCACTCTGTAAAGCAGAAAAACTATCCGCATTTCAATAATATTCTGAAGATCTCGGATTGATCTGCTGCCGAGCTTGACAGTAGAGAACGTGCCGATATCGATAGATCTAATCAGTCGGATCAGAAGATAACCGAAATTAAGCAAAAGTTGTTTTTCAAGAAAAGAGCACGCTCCGATCGAAAGTCAGCTAGAAAAAATAGTTATTAAGTTTTTTTAACATTTTATACGACGTGCTTGCATTTATTGGCTATTCTGTAAAATAACTTGTTAAGTTATTGTTTTATACTGATACTTTAGTTTATCTACAATGCCGAGAGAAATCTTGAAGATAATCTGCTTTTTAGTTTTATAAACTTGTTGCACAATTGTTTTGTTATTAATAAATTTGAGCTCAGCTATATTATTGTAATTTATATAGATATATTTTACGTTCTGTCTGCAAACATTTAGAATTTTTGCTATCTGTAGAATTTTTTTTATATTTGATTTTTCGATCCGAAACAGAGTTTGATTGTAGAGCAATATAGAGAATATAACAATTAAAATATTGTTTAACAAAGATTTTAAATACAGCCGAGCTAATTGTTACGCAGATTGAGAGTAAACAGTCTTAGCTGAAAATTGAATTGTATATATAAATCTTGATTAAATAGAAATTGAAAACAACAAAATTGTCAGTTTTGTTGCTGAAAAAAAAGCAGATTTCGATTGCGATCTGTATTCAGACAAATAAAATATCAAATCTGGATTCTATATTAAAAATAGTAGTAAGTGTACAGATAAATAAAACAATAAATTAGTTTTCTGTTGCAGCAGTAGTTGCAGAGCTGATATCCGAGATATAGAAGTCGACAAAACTGTTATTAATATATATTTGAAGAAAGTCTGAAAGATATCTTGTTTTACCGCAAATATTGTCAAGTATTCTGCGGAGCACTTACTGAAAAACTTATATTTACAATAAATATATTGCAAGAAAAGACAGTTGATATTGTTTTCGAAAGACTGCTGAAAGAATTTTCTACAGCAAGCTGTAATATTAGCAATATATATATTGGTATTTAAGAACAGCAGTAAGATTGTAATTTTGCACAAACGGCGCTAAATATTCGCAAGAATTGTTTCGAGACGTTTAGTCTTTTTATTAAGATTTTGTTAATCTAATTAATAGAACTGAGATAGTCGAGTATTGCAAAAAAATTCTCTGATAATAAGATTGTCAATATCAGAATATATATTACGCATATTTTTATAGTTGCAAGTCGATGCAAGTCTGGAAAACTCGGATTACTATTTATATTGCAGCTTATTTTCAATCTTGTGCATTTTCTTAATATTCTTGCGAAATGTCTGATCAATTATAACTGAAAAATAATATCAGATAAACAGTCAAAACTGTCGATATAAATACTATTGCGCTTGAAGACTGCTATAGTTTCTGCGAAATACTTAACTATATTCGATAAGCTGTTTGTTTCAGTCAAGATATCTGTTGTATTAATATATAAAATTTTTACAGATAGAGTCTTTGAAATTGATCGATAGTATACTTTTTATAATTTTGATACAGAATTTAAGATATTTTGTATTTTTCAAAAAGATATATAGAGAAGAGATAATATATTTGATAGATTTCAAACGCGCTAATATCGAGAAATATTGATTTTCAAATATATTGAAAAAAAAAAAATTTTGCTGCAGTATTAGTTTTTCAATCTGATTAAAGTCTGCGGAGAAGTAATATATATTTCTGTCTTAAAAAACAATAACTGTATAGAAATTCAAATATATAAAGTTTGCTATATATTTGTCAAAAATATAATATCAGATTTCTTGTATATGTACAAGATATTGTATTATTTTCTCTGAACAACAAAAAATCAAAACTCTATAAAATATTTCTATTTTAAGTGTCGACCAGAGATCAAGAAAGAGCAAAAAACTGTTAAATATATTTTAAAATTTTTTTATCTGTCTATTCTTGATTGCAAGATATTGTATCTGTAAAATATCTTTTTTTTTGTTTTCGGAAAATCTAGCTAGCTACAATTGCTCGCGAACAGTATTTTTGATCAAGTTGTATTAATATATATAACAAAATATATCTTTATCGGAGAAGTTGGAGATATTAAAGTAAACTTTTCTTATAACGCGTTTTGTTTATTTATCGAGAACTGAAAGCTAGTTAGAGTCTGATAGCAGTTAGATAAAAAATAAATTTAAGTTTTTTTAAATAGAAATCTGTTATTTACTATCTGTTGTCAGAGTGCAGAAATCTTTGATCTGCTTTCAGTCGATAAATATTTTGTAGATATATAATATCTGTACAAAGCAATAGAAATTGAAACTTTTAAACAGAATATAGAATATCGAAAAAGATCTGATCTATATATAGAGTATTATCAAAATTGTATTTATATATTACAATCGAAATATAATATTCTGAAGCAAGTTGCAGACAATTTTCAAGTTTGAAGATCTGAATTAATCGAGATAAATTTTTGAAATCGAATTGCCGAGAATTAGTAAACAGATCTTTCGAAAAAAAATATCTGATTCAGAGTTTTACAGTATCGCAAAAAGTTTGATTTTTTGCTAGCTCAAAACTCTTTTTACAAAAGTACTGATTGTCTATATTTTCTCTGTCAGTTATTACTTTCTGTAGACTGTTAGACAACAAAATATAAATAAAAGTTTTTCTACAGTTTCTCGAAAAAGATATTAAGTTGTTTTCGAAAAAAATCTTATTGCAAAGAATTCGAAACGGACTGGCAATCTTTAATTGACTTTGCATATTGAATTCTATGCTGCTATAATATTTAATAGCAACACTTTATTCTCTTGAGATCTTTATATAATAGTCTTCTGCAGTTATCTGTCTTGGCTGCATATATCTAATGTTGGAAAGTCTGCAATTTACAACAAAGATTATTTTACTCGATTTCTTGATAATCTCAATAATGCAAAAACTTAACAGTTTTTGTTGCTTTTCTTTGTTAATCAACAAACAAAGACTACAGTTCTCTGTAAACTGTTTTTATACAATATTTTCAAGAAAAAACGCAACAATAATAGTGTAGATCTCTGTTTAGACAATACAACAATTGTATCGAACTATTTTATTTTTATAGTTAACAGTAACTCAAGACTGTCAGTCTTATTTATTCTGTCGAATTGGTTCTGTTACAAGTCTAGATTATATTGTTTTCAGTAAAAATATTTATTTTTATACAATATCTCGAACTTTTTATATGTTCGAGTTTTTTTTCTGTTTACAGATATTATCTGCGTCTTTGCAGATAATTTCAGCTGTCTGAAGAATATTATAGATTTTCTTAAAATATAGACTGCTGCTAGCAGTATCTCGCATTTACTCTATCTAATATATTCAAAGATTGTAATAGTTGCTACTGACAACAAAACTAGTGTTATTTTCAATATTCTTCAAGCTCAGAATTTCAAATTCGGACTTAATTAGCAGAATCTGATTAACTTTTTTTTCTCTATTATTGTTTTCTATTTTACAGAGATACCAATCTTTTTACTAGTTTGTTATCGACAATTAAAAGAAGTTCTTTTAAGATATATAGATAAAATACAACAACTGCGTCAACAATTTCGATTACTCTATTCTGCTGTATATCTGAATTGTTTTTTTTAAAAAATCGTCAAATATATTGCTCTAAGCTCGAAAAAGATTTTTAACTTTATTTTGATCAGTCGTCTATCTAATTCTATTAATAATAAATATATTTAATATCTTTTTATCTTTGTATGTCTGACTAACAAACACAAATTCAGTCTCGAAGAACAAGTATCTCTTATAGTTTCAGAAATATTTATAGATATCTATTCTTCTGATATATACAATAAACTGAGTTTTCTATAATCTAATTAATTTCGCTAATCTGAACTTAGATTTCGACTTTATAACAGTATATAAGTTTTTCTATCAGTTTTTACTTTTTCGAGCGCTTAATAGTTTTTTCGCTAAAATTTCAGCAGCTCAGCAATATAAAAATATACAAAAACAATTCTGTCTTTTGAATTCTATATTTCTTTCTCGGCAGATCGACACAGCTTGAATATATCGAGAGAATCTAAGAAAATCTATCAGATAGAAGTTTTTCAAAAGTAATCTTATATATTTATACTGTATATGTCGCAGACCAGAGTATACTTTATCTTGTGCGCATACTATATACAATATATATTTTTGTATATTTGGAAAATTTATGTCTGTCAGAGACTATCGATTCTCTATTCGAAATTGTATTTTCTGCAAATTAGAAAAAGTTATTGCAGAATACAAACTGTTAATAGTCAGAATATATATTTTTTCAATCGATAGAAATAGAATTTGTAAAGTTGTTCTGCTAGTTTTTTTGAATTTTTTGCAAAAAACTGTTAATTTGCAACTATGTTTTCAAAATCTATTTGATTTTGCGTTCGAAATCAGCTCGAATAAAACAATATATAGAATTTTGTAACAGAGTTCTAATATATTAGTCTAGAAGATTTTATTGTTTTTAGTCTGTTTAATAGTAAATAAAATATTTTGTAATACAAGAATGTATTCGAGACTCTGAGTTAACAATTTTTTGATCGAAATTATCAAAACAAATCAAATATTTTGCAATATTTTTGTTATTTGCTCAAGTGCTGATTCTCGAATAACTACTATAATATATACAGTCTCGAGACTTTATTCAAAGAAAGTTTTGACACTAATTAACAAATATTCGGCTACTATTAATGTGCAACTGATATCAAGTTTGCAGTAACTGCTACTACTATCTCGAATATGTCTTTCTATCTTTTTTCAAATTACAATAGTATTGGCAAAAGACAAAAAAATTGTAATAAGATTACTATATTTTTATTCCCAAGAACAGATAATTTAATATAGATAGATTACAAGCATATTCGATCTTGAAGAATTGAAGATAAGCTCTTTGTGTAGAAGATATAAGTAATTTATTGCTGTTTGTATTTTATACAACTAATCAAGTCAGTAAACAAGTAACTTCTGCAGCGTCTGTGTAAGTATACAACTATTATTTCAATTAGAGTTCTGCTAATATTTTCTAGACTTTTCAAATTAGCGCAATTGTCTGCTTTAGAAACATTTCAAGATAAAGATCTAAAATATAACAATTCAGTCAATCTGATACTGTAGAAAAGTAACTATATATAGTTAACAATCAATATCGATATAATTCTATTTTTGAATATCGATATTAACAAAACTTTTGTATTCTCTAGCGTTTCGAATTTCCGTTATATTATTCTCGACAGATTTATTTTACAACTTTATCGATTTTTTATTTTCTCTCTAGATAGTTAAAATGTCTAACAGAATTTGCAAAATTGTTTAGATTTTCAGTTATAAAAAAACTATTTTTGACTGAATATTATATTGACAGACAAGCAGTTTACAATCGATAATATAGATTGTATACAAGAGCTACAAAACTGTATAAAAAAGCAACCGAATCTTTCTCAGAACTGTACAGAGATAGTATATACAATACTTTTGTTGTTTTTGTTTTTCGAGCTAAATCAGATATCAATTTTTACTAATAGTGTTTATCGATATTCTGACTTTATACAGTCTCGATTGAATAATCGAATTATATTTAAAGTATTAAGTAGATTGCAGCAGTTGCACTGAGTTGTTGTAATAGACAAAAAGATTCTGAAATATCTCGAGTCAAAACAAGATATATACGAACGCTGCAGATACTACAAGATATATATAAAAGTTGTTGTTTACTATTTAACAAATTCGACAACTGTTTATTTTCAGAACATTATTAAAGAGAGAAGAAAGATTAACAAATTTTTACAAACAATACAATAATTTGTCGCGCAACAACAATTGAACACTGATTTTAATATATTTTATTACAATATCGAGACTTATCTACAATGCAGAGCTTGCGAGCCAAATACTAGATACAACAGTCGAAAATATAAATCGAGCAGCGACAAGAATAGCTCGATCTCTGCGAAAAAGATTTGTTATTTATAATAAAACAATATAATAAAGAGATAGTTATTATATCTGTTTAATCTAAATCGAGATATATAAAATCAAGATTCGACTCTTTGTTTTTACTTTCGACTTGTAACTAAAAATAATTTCTGCTAGCTCGGATCTCGGCAGTAAAGAATCAAGAAAAGCGTCAAAATCGAAATATATCGATTTTAATATACTATCTCTGTACAGACTCTGGCGTCAACTCTGACTAGAGACACGTAGTAGCACTTAATAGAAAAATTGTGCTGTTTTTATCAATTTTTTTGCATATTAATTTCTATTTATATTCTACTTATTTTTCGCGTCTTTTTTGTATATATATCAGCTTTCAGTCTTTGCAAATATTTTTTGCGGCTTCGAGACAAAACAACAAGATATTTCGCAAACACAAAGATATATTGTTACAGAAAATTTATAAACTTATCAGTTTTACCGAAGCTGATACAATAATGTTTCTTTGCTATAGTTCTCAAATAATTGCGTATAACAACAATCGCGATAGTAATTAATCTATATTGAAGATAACACTTGATCTATCCGAATATTGTAAAATAGTCTTATACTTACAATATTTCAGAAAACTGAGAGAGCTGAAGTATTGCTCGATTATTCTGATTTCAATTATTAAGTTTACAGATATACAGTCGATATCAGTTTTAATCAAAATATATCTGTCTTTAACAATAGATTGTATTAATTAAACAAATCAGAAATTACTGTTGCAGACAATCTATTCCGAATTAATACTGTGTCGAACAATACAGTTTTTTGCTTAATTACAGATATTCGGTTCGACACAGCTGTAGCTCTATATTAAATAGTTACAAATCAGAATATTGTTTTTTTAGACAATTAATTATGTTCCGGCAAAAACAATACAGTCAATAACAGTAATCAGCAGTCGACAAATCTCGAAAATATATATTAGAGCACGGAAAATCTACCGCTATCAAATTGTAAACATTTGTATTTTATATCTTAAGATTTGAGACTTTTATATCAGAATATAAACAAACTAATTAAAATTAGCAACACACTATATTGCTCTAGCTAAAGCTGATCAGAATCGACAGAAGTTTCCAAAACCAAAACTTTTGTATAACAATTATTGCTCTACCGATCAGCAGTTATATATTGACGGAGATTCGGTAATTGAACTCAATACTCTTGTAACTAAGATCTTGCCAAAGATTCAAGCGGACAGATCAAGTCAGATTATTCTTTACAACTTATCTGTACAATCAAGTCCGAGTATAATTGATACTATTCTCGACTGTGTCTTAAAACAGATATTTCAGTTCGATAGAGAGATAGAATTAGTGCAGACTGATTGATATTCTCAAATTTACAGCAATAAAAAGACTCTAGAGAGACGGAATTCGAGAGTTTAAAACTTTAATTAAAACAAAATAATAAGTGTTCGCTCGAATAACAGTCGCGGCGTAAAAGATTCGCAGATTAATATATATTGTCAGATACAAGCTCAAGCAAAGCGTAGACTAGATTTCTATAAACAGCAAAGAATCAAAAGACAGCAATAAAAAACAGAGATGCTTGAGATTATATTAATTCTTACTCGATTTTTCTATACGTCTTATTTTATAGTATATATATTCGATATTATATTTGACTGAAAATTGTCCAGTCTATCTGTACTGAAATCTGAGCTATTAGAATATAAGATTTGAGATATATGCTGATAGACTCTGATAATAGAAATAGATACTGAGATATATTAATACTTTTTTCGATTTCAATTTATATATAAATTTATATGCTCGAGATTCTGCAGACTAAATGTTTCGATAATATACAAAAAACTTTTGATATCAGTAGCGTTTTGCTATTTTTCAGAGTAGCGCAGACTCGAAATCTCGAGATCTGTAAGATTTGTTTTCGACTCTATTATCTCGATTATTATCAGTTCTATATTTTTAATATTTTTATATTTCTGCTGTTTATTTGTTGAGCGATCTCTAAGTATACTCTCGTCAATATTAACTGCAGCAATCAGTTAAAAACTGTAGTCTTTTTGCTATTCTAGACTTATCTATTTTGATCTGATTTACTCGATTTATCAGTATTTGTTTACAGTTAATAGCTCTATAGACAATATAAAGAATATTATATACAAAAAGCAGTCTATATATTATCTGAAACTATTAGATTCCGAAGTCGATAGAAAATCAATATATCTCTCTGCAGACTGTTGCTATCTTGTGTAAAACAAGCTGATCTCTTGATGTAATCAATATATATTGTAGTACAATATCTATATACTTATAAACAAGATATATATCGACTACAGTAGTATATGTTTCAATAATAAAGATTATACAGTTACTTTTGACTTTAAAGCAAACACTCTGAATATAAAAACTGAAATTTTGTTTATATTTTTTGATTACAAAGAGTTCCGATTTGCTGTCAAAAACTATAATAGCAGATTCGGTCTGATTCAGAACTATAAATTTGTAATAGAGAGTTTGCAACTCAATATTGTAAATTATTTTAATTTTTTTGAAACTTAACTTCGATAATTTAGTCGAGACAAACAAAAGTCTGTTCGTGTTAATAGATATATTGTATATAGAAGAATTGTCTATCAGAATATAACACTTAAGTCTGCAAAACAATAGCAACAAGTTTTTGTATTTAACTGCTAATTTGAGTTTAATCGATTTAGAATTATCAAAACAGATATCTCCGATCTGAGTTTTTTGTTGTTGTATACTAATATTACTTATAGTTACTTGAACGCATACGAAACTCGGTTGAACAAACACTTATAGCTTAATTAGTTTGCAGATTTTATAATCTTCAGCTAAGTTAGAATTGTTTTTGAAGAAATCGATTTCGACAGATCAATTTTTGTTAAAACAATTGAAAAGTCGAATACTTATTTGTAATATATAAAAGTTTTTTCAAATAAAGTGTTGCTGTTTTGAAAAAAAATATTTTATTTATTTTTACTTACTGATATCCGATATCAGAGTACAGTAAAATTCGATACAATTTCTGTTATTCTGAATTTATATCGATATAGAAAGCGAATTGCATTAAAACAGAACTTGAAAATTAGAATAAAATATTGTATTAAGTTTGAAACAAGAAATATATCGATTCGATCTTGTTTTGTTTTTTCCGAAAACAATACAAGATTGCCGAAATTCAAATATCAAAAATCAGAGTATTAAAAGCTATTACTATATCGATCGATAGAAGTTACACTATTGAATTATACTATTGCAAAATATTACAGTACTATTTCGAATCTAGACTGTCTTTTATACTGTCTACAAATCAGCAAAGAGCAAGTCTCGACTATTTTAATACAACAAATTTATAAATTTACTCGAGAAAACAGCTATCTACACAAAGAGCTTGCAATATATAAAGATATACGCACGGCGCTTCGAGAGCTGCAGAAGAGAACAAAGCAGATATATCAGATATTAAATAATATATTTCAGAATATATCTCGAAGACTTGTTCGATCTGAGCGACGTCTTTTGAATTACTGAAATATTAATATTAATAATATCAGTAAGAAGATTGTTATCTTCTAAAAAGACTGAATACTTAAAATATTATACAAATATTATAATAGAATACAAGATAGAGCTAGTTTATATAGAAGTGTATTCGATTACTAAAATATTTTTTATCGATATCTGAATATATTCCAAGATTTTTGTTGAATCTGAGATTGAAACTCGAACTTTATAAATTTTATATTATTCTGAATACTTTTTTTAACTAGTAATCTGATCTGATCTCGCATTTTGCTGTCGACAGAGACTGTATTGTTAACTATCGATTATATTTTGATAGAATTGTAGTATTTATTAGTTACAAGCAGCTTTTCTCTGTCTTTCAACACATTGCTTGTTGTTACACTTCTATTGTTGGAATAATCAGTATTATTTATCTGCAATATCAGAAGATAGTCGAGACTTATCGACTTTTTGTAGTATTTGACTCGATTTTCTGCATTATTATTTGTTCTATTTTGAAATTTGTTTTTGTCTTTGAAATAGATAGAGATTCGAAAAATCTGCTTTGTATCAATAACTATATATCGATACTGTCGATAATATTTTTATATAATTTCTGTCGATAAAATTGTTATCGAGTATTCTATTAATTATATCGATAGTCTCAAGTTTATTGTCTGTAAATATTAGTTTTTGTAATACTGTAATAGAATCTGCTATCTATCGATGCAATCGACTTGCTATACAAGATAGATTCGACGCGTACAAATTTGACAATAGTTAAAGTCTGAAATCAACTTCTTAAAATATAAAAGCTGAACAGCAATATCGATATCAGTAACAATTATCAGAATACTGCTATATTCTTTAACAAGCGCGTCCGAGTCGTAAAATCCGCTAAGTCAAGCACAATAGAAATTTTCAAGCGGGATATAACACTTTTTGTCTGATTTTATTTGGAAGAAATCGATCTTATAGATATATTCGAAAATTTTACAAGTAAAATTATTTTGCACTTCTATCAGAAGACACAAAGATAAAGAGATTCCGCCAGTCCAGTACACAATTATATAGAAATAGCTTTGAAACAAAGAGCGAAGACTGAAGAACAATATCTATAGATTAATATATTGTTCAGCTCGGATCTTTCAAAAGCGAGCAACTATAATGTCGATAAAGAACACTTTTTTGTCTTTGTAGTTGTTTGTAATCTTCTTTGATCGCAGTTTGGTAAAACTGACTCTTTTGTTGATCTGAGATATAAAGAGATTGCAATAGATTATTTGTAATATTTGTAGTACTGCCGAGATAGCAAACGCTGTTACAGAGAGATATATTTATAGCTATATTGGCAGCTTGAAATTCTGAGTATAGCGCTATACTACGTATTGAAAGAATATCGCCAGCGTTTGATAGAATCGAAGAAAAATTTTGTAGAACAAACAACGCAGTAACCGAGCTGAAAAAAGTAGCAACAGTACTAAAAAGAAGACGGTCTGTATATCTGTAAGTATAACTCGCGGAGAATACTCTTGTACTTATTGTATATTCAAAAATTCTTGACAGAGACTGAATCGAATCGTCGCTCTTAAAATTTATACTGATACTTACATATACAGCGGTAAGCGCGCCGATTATAAGTTCTACCGAGCCGTAAAATTTACAAAATGCTGTCAGTAATATACTAAGAGCGTCGACCAGTACACTGAAATAAATTGTTGCATAGAGAGAGATAGTATTAATTAGAGATAGATTGTTTAGACAAATATTAATATCCGCTATACTCGAAGTCTTATACAACGCGCAAAATACTGTTACAGTTTAATACAATATCTGTGTAAGAACATTCAGTCTGATCTATAGATCTAGTATTCGATATTGTTTTAGAAAAAACAAATAGACAAAAAGTTTTAGAAAAAGTAAAACAAATTCTTTCTGTATTTAGTTTTGCAAAAAATATAAAAATTGTAAAACAACAATAAGTACAAACAAGCTGTCTGCAGCTGCGGCGTAAATCTGAAAAGTCTGCATTAAATATAAATAGCAGAGAAAAAATATATTGTAAGATTTAAAATCTATTATCTCTGTTTTAATATATTTTGAGTTTGACAACATACTCTATCTGTTACTTTGAAAACATTATAGTCTAAAAATAGCTGTAGTCTTGACAGCTGTCTCGGAAGCGAATTTTATATAAAGATTGTTTTAAATACTGTCTATATATTGTAATTGAAATTTCCGATTTTACAATTTAAAATTAATTTTAACTTTTCTTACTGTATCTCTCGATATCTGATCGATTTTCAGCAACTTGCTGTTTTTCTGCTGTACAGACTTTCGATCTTTTGTAAATCAATTCTATTCTGACTCTTATAGATTAGAGCACAATCAATATTAAGAAACAAGAGATATTTCGAAAACAAAGTCGAACTGTCTTTAACAAAACGGACAAATTAGCAAGAAAATATAATATCAAAGTGTACTGCTTGCTCAAACGCGAAAACAAACTCTACAAGTATAGTTCAAGCAACAATTCTATATAATTGCCAACAACAGAAGAATTAATATTGTTTATAATTACATTCTCTATATTATAATACTAACGCAAGTATCAGAAATATTCTTATTCAGTATTTGAAGTCTGACAGTTCGCGAAAAAATATATAAAAAAACAACAATCAGATCTACAAGTGCAAACGCGACAGATTACACAATTAACAAAAGATTTCTTAAAAATTCGAGAAAACAAGAAGATCGACATTTTACAAAATGTTAAGAATATTGTTATAACAATCAGAAAATCAGTATTTTTCGAAAGTAGTTTGTTTTAACTACAGTTGAAAAAACACAAATATAGTTTCAATACTGAGCAGAACACGACGGACTTAAGCATCGAATATATAGATTTGACAGAGATTTAATATATATCGGATATTTATAGTTTAGCAGCGTCAACTTTAAGAATTAAATTTAAAATTATTACTATTAGTCTGCTATTAATACTGCAAGACACATCTAGAAGATCTGATTTTAGTATAGTATTTTAAAAATATATAGTCTATATATTTGTAGTATCGACTCAAAATATAGTTTATTTAAATCTTGTTGTATCGACTCAAGACTTGTAATTCAAAACAACTATAGAAATTTCAATAGTAACAGATAATAAGCACTAATTTTTGCAATTGAATACAAAGTCGCTTCTGACTGATATATTGTATAATAAAATATTTGTTTTTAAAGAAAGATGCAGACTCTGTAAGTAATTTATATACGCGAAAACAAATATACTGATATTTTACAGCTGACACAGTTTGACGTCTGGATCTGCAATCCGGCACAACTAAACACTTGAGTTATTAATCAAACAGCTTCTGTAAGTGGATTGTGTATATACAAATATACTACTGTTTTAAAGTTGGCACAATTACTTGTCTAGAGCTGCAATCCGACACAACTAAACACTTGGATTATCAATTAAACAGCTTCTGTAAATTGGTTGTGCACACGCAAATATACTATTGTTTTAAAGCCGACACAATTACTTGTCTGAAGCTGATTTGCACTGTCAAGTTGATAATACGCTTTCTACTGTCAGATATTTAAGAGTTCTGAAACTCAGTATTTCTGCTATATTTTTTAGCAACTATACAGAAAATCGAATCAATCAGATTCAAATATATATAGCTACTAGTATATTTACTGTTGTTCGCAATAGCGTTTCCGATAACTCTATTCAAAACTGTTTCAGTAGATCTGATTGTTCAGAAGACTCTTCTGATATAAAAAATTCTGCATCGAATATATATTTTTTTTACTAGATTTCTAGCAGTAGACTGAGCTAAAATTTTGCTGCTCAGTATAGAGTCGAAGTTGTATCTCGATTCAATAATCAGAGAGTTTAAATTTATAGTTAAAATATTCAGATCTAGTTTATAATCTGTTAAGATATCTTACAGAAGATCGATCTTGTTAATTAACAGAAAAGAATACGCAATTAGCAGTTTTGCGCAATAATCTATTGTTTTGCAGCAGAGTATTGTTATTGTTAAACAAGATTCGAAATCGAATATTATTAACTTTATATCGACTATTTTTCGACACAGCAGATTCTACAGACGTCGGAGCGAAGCCGAGCGGATTTTAAGAAATATATTGAAGTGCAATAGCAGACTTTTTCGAATTTTGTTCGACTTTTTCAAACTCTTTGTTTTTATATTGCTGAAGATTAACTCTCTGAAAAAAATAGAGATATCGATATTGACGCTCTTCTTCTGAAAAACAAGCATTTTCAACAGAGACTTGATTATCTACAATATTTTTTGATAAATAATATCGAGCGTCTTAAACAAATACAAAGAGATATAATTTTCTCTAGAGAAGTTCAGAAAGCACTTTTTAGTATATTGAAAGACAGAAACAAGCTGCAAAAGAAGTTGGCCGATATATTGCAAGCAGAAAATAGATTTCAAACAAGATTTGTCTACAATATAAATATAAGAAATCAGAAACTCGCAAATATACAAAGAAATTTGATCAAGACAAAGCAAAAGATACAAAAGTTGCGTTTGTCTTATCGGCAAACTACTATTGCTTGAGTATTCTATTGATAGACCGATATAAGCGTGTATATATATTTTTTGTACAATTAGATACTTGTAACAAGAAATTATAGTTTTTTTTCTTTTTTTTTTCTTTTTTTATTTGATAGCTCAGATAAGAGTTTACTTCTTTTCTCGATTAACAATCAAAATTCTGTCAAGACTTTTGTCTTTTCTTAGAAGTTTTAACTTCTGTAAAAAAATTTTCTCTCTTAGTAATCTGAGCTGTTTCTGCTAGTAGCGAATCTATTTCGAAATTGTAGATTTGTTAATTGTCTATTTTATCTCTCGATACAGAAATTTGTCGATAAAACAAATTTTGTCGAAACTTGATAGTCTGATCTGTTTCTGTTATCAGATATTTTTTAGAGACTTTTGTGTTCTAAAAATTTTTACAAAAAATTAATAAATAAGACACTCTGATATACTTTTCCGCTCTAGAATTTTTGTATAAAAACTTCAATACTGTCAGAGCACTGCTCGATAAACAAATCTGATTAGTTGCTGTTGTTTTTTGCTTTTCTTTCTCGATTGTTGCTATATACTGTATTTGCTGACTGCGTTTTGAGTTTGACAATTTTTGAATTTGTATTTTCTCGATCTCTGCTCTCTCAATCTGTATCAATAGACTGAACGCTGTATTTCGCAAAATTACAGAGAATTTGTAATTTTCTGATATTGCTAGTGTAGTTTCTATAGAAGAGAATCTTGTAATTGCGACAGAAACTGTTTTGCTGCAACTGAATTTGTATTCGAACAGCAGTAAAGTATTATTTTTGTAGATCTGACAATCTATTGTTATAAGTATTCAGATTGGAAAAGTCGGCCGAAACTCAAATAATACAAGAGCAGTATTTGTTCTGATAGATATAACTGGAATTTCGAGTAATTTGTCAGTATTCTGTTTGTCTATCTGAAAATCAGATATATTTGCGGAAGATATGTTCTGATCAATATAGAGAGTTGAAGATTTCTTTTTGTTTTTACAATACTTTTGAGATCAACTCTTTTAAAACAGCTACAGAACTGTATTGTTGCTCAGACAAAAAAGAATATTCAACAAATTAAGACTCGATATTGTATTGTCAGAATTATTATCTTCAGACATATAATTTCTATCTAGTATATCTGTAGAGAACTGTTATTTTAAATCGGATATTTTCTTGTCTGATCTGACTGCTGCAATAATTGTAAGTATTATTGTAGAATTAAGATTGATAGAGAGCAGTTTCTGAATTCTCTCGATATATTGTAGATCGGAATCAAGAATAGCTGTTACTGCAAATCTTGAGTTGTTATCAAAAAAGACGCAGAAAATAGCACAGTGGACGTAATAATAGATTATATATTGTTTTTTGGCAAGAGATATATTATATATCTATTGTATATACAGAGACTTTCGTGTCTCTCTCTGTAATACTTTATAAGAACACTTATATCTATATTGTAGATCTAGATTGAACTTGTTGTTAACAAAAAAAAATTTCTTGTTGTTAGAAGCTGCGTCTGACTTTGTTGTAATTAAATAATACAGTTGTTGCACAAGCTGTTCAACAAGCTGTTGATTAAGCAGATATTCTGTAACTGACAACAGAAAATAGCAAAACAAGTTCTCAAACTTCTTCTTTAATTTTAATTGTCGAATAGAGTCAGATCTGAATTCCAATTTTACAGCTAGCTGAACAAATAAAAATCAGATAATAGAATTCGATTTCTTAATAGTAGATTTGTTTCTGTCTGACTTCTTTCTAAATACAATATTTATCAGCTCTAAAAAATGTCGGTATACAAATATCTATAGCTATTTATAATTTTGCTTGAACAGACTATTCTTGTTCTGTTGCAGTAATTAATTGAAGATAGCACGTATTGTATTTTGCACAATATCTTTGAGACTTGGCTCTAGAAAACACTTTATAGTATTGATATATAACTCTAAATATTTTGTGTTCTCGCAAAAGATATACAGTAATAGAATTAATTTATTCAACACTAAGAGATTGATTAACAATCTGTTTTGTAGTAATAAATCCAAGATAGTATCGAAAATTGATTTTTTGTATATTTGCTCTTAAACAAGTTATATATCTTTGTCTGAGTTTCCGAACATCCGTAACTTCAGAAATTTAACAATAGTTTTGTTAATCAATCTTATTATAGTCAGATTATTGTCAGCAATTCTATATTAGATTTTGTAAATCAAATGCAGATAATTGGTCAGCTTCTTGAATTAAGTCAGTAGAAAAATATAAATATTGCAGATTTCAACTTATTTTATAATATCTAAGCAGAAGATACTGTTGTATAGTATCGATATAAAAAACAGATCAAAATTCCGTAATTTTCAAAAGTTGATCAAAGACGTTTCTCAGACTATAGATGTCAAGAATGCGTTTCAAGTTTTTTGACTTGTCTCTTGTCAGACGTGTTTACTACTTTCGCTTTTGCAATATTCTGTTGCTTTTCTGATAATATCGAATATATCTAAAGATCTCTCTGTTCGAAAAATTTGCTGCGTTTAAGTACTTTTTACGCAAATTGTCTTGCAGATAGAAATCAATATTTTGTAGATATTAGAAGAACACGGTTGTATACAGAAAAAGCAACTAACTGTTCAGATATAAATTTACTGTCTATCAGTTATTTTTGTAATCAAAAAACTTATATGCAGCTTAAAGACAGTAACAACTGTAAAAAATTGTTAGAGACGCAAAAAGTAGTTGCAGTTCTGAAAATATTTTATCTATACTGTAGAACAGTGCACTCTGAGATATGTTCGAGCAGCAGATAGAGACTTTCAGTTTCTCTCTGAATATTAATGTCGGAATATAATTCTCGGGAGCAAGACGTCGGCAGCTCTCCGTAATAAATATATCTCTTAGTCTTTTAATATTTTTTGATCGCAAAAATTGCTTTTGACTGATCGATAATCGATCTGCTTGCAACAAGAAAAGTTTGACGCAAACTGTGTCTCGAAACTGCGCTTGATACTTATACAAGATTCGATAGCAATTTGTTTCGATCTGCGAAAGAAACAATCTTTCTATAGCAACTGTTAGCGAGAAGATATCTAATATATAGAAATTGGACCAAATATTTTTAGACTGTTACAAGTAAAATAATCTCGAACAGCTGCTATATATATACTGTTATTTATATTCTGTAGTTACACTTTTAACACAAACAAGAAGTGTCTAGTGCGGCCGAAATTTCAATATCTTGTTTAGATTTTGGTGTTAACAATTGTTACATCTGTTGTGTTGTTTTATAAGCCGAAATCGAAGATTCTCTATTGCTTTTTTTCTGATTGCACTAATCTACTCTCTATTCTGCACTGTGCGAAATTAGCGATTCGAACAGTACTGTAATAGAGAGTCTATCTTACTTTATCTTGTTTGTACTGTCTTCTATCTTAGCTAAGTCTGTTGTCTGACAATATCGTGGGAAGTCAAAAGTTGTCTAGATTCTGAAAAATTTCGCTCTTTATCTGTATCTTTATCTTATTCTATTATATAAACTTATGTCGTGTAGATGTGTTGGTTTTGCAATAATTGGCAATAATAGAGATAATATAATATAGAAGACAGATTTAGAGAATAAGATAGCACATTTTACATAATTACGTAATCTAGTGTAAAGTAAAGTTTTCGCCGGACAAATCTGCAATTCGTGCAATCTTGTTTTTCTCTTTCAGCAACTATTATAAAAATATAATACTACAACAACTGACGCAGAAGACTGCTAGAACATCGATAAAGAATTTAGTGTTCGAATATATTGATCGAAGTCTTATTATTCTAGACCGAACAGTTAATATTAACTTATATTAAAAAGATAGAGTCAAAAATAGACAGACAACTTGTTGCAATAAACAAAAAATTCGAAAAGACAAACAGAAATATCTAAGCGATCGATAAAAAAATAAATAAGCGTATATATACTGAAAGATCAGAAAATAAGACAGCGTTTCGATTATATACAGAATGCTGTTAGTAACTTCTTACGTATCCGGGAATAGAAGCAGATCTATTCTGATAGAATCTTTTGATACCGAGATAGAGTGCATATACCGGATATATCAGACGCATAGTATATCGGCTGATCAACTTAATTCTATTCTACAATATCCAAGTTTATAAAGACTGGGGAATAGATATAGACAGCTATCAGTCGGAAGTTTCGAGAATCCAGAAGTAGCTTATCGAGCATTGACAGCGCAGTTGGGATTGCTATACAATAATATTACAAAGATTTATAGAAAGAGTCAAAAAATTAAGTCAAAATCAAGTTATCCGAAAAAAACAACAGAACAAGCAGAGTATAATAATATCTGAAAACAAGAGAAAACAAATCTGAATATATTATCGACAGCAATCGAAATAACAACTTCTACAGAATCTTAATCGAATCAAGAAAGAATAAAATAAAATTTCTTGATTGTATACGAAGTCTAATAATCGGCTCAGAAATACTATTTTCTTTCTTAATAATTATTTTGATTTAGTATTGCTCTGCAGACAAGATATATACAATAAGTATCAGTTAAAACGCGTTGCAGACTAAGATTCTAGAGCAATAATTTCTGTATAGAAAATTGATCTACTGCTTTGTTTATAGTTGACAGCTTTTGATATTCTGCAGATATTGTTAACTGATTTTGTTTTACTTTATACTTCTTCTGAACCAGTGCACAAAACGTGCAACAGTACAATACTATAAAATTCTCGAACTTGTTTTCTCGAATACAATATTTCTTTCTAGTGTTTTCTCGACTAAGATATTGCAACACGCTGTTAAAACTGCAGCAAGATAAAACGTATCAGCTGAAATACTGTACGTTTTATTAGTATTGACTTCGACAATAATATATCAGAGTAAAACAATATTAGAAAGTTCTTATATTGCTGTTGTATTTGCTAGAGTTGTAATTTTTCGAATTATTTTTGCGTATCTGAATCTTTCTGTACAAAAAACATAAATACTATATTGTTAGACAATCTAAGTAGTCTATAATATTAGCAACTACTATTACACTATTATCGGACAGACAATAGATTTATATATTTTATATAAATTACAACAATCGAGCAGTAAATAATTTCAAGACATCGAGCTAATATAGAGCGGAAAATTATAATATTGTTTGAATAATAAAAACTAATTGTTCAATATATAGAATAACTAACAAGCTTATATTAAGACAAGATTTATGCTAGCAAAATATAAATTGCAGATATTATCGACATTTTATAACAGCTATTATCGACAATGTTTCGAAAACAAAGAAATTCTTTTTACAAAACTATTAAGAGCAGAGAATGTCAAAATTGTATTTTGTATCGAATTTTACAGAACTCAATTTAATTTTGTTGCTATATTTGTAAATTTATTCTCTATTCTAGTTTTTTTTGCTGCCGAATCTAATAATTCTTGTCAAGAAAAATCTTTCTGAACTAGCAACTCAGATCTTGTGTGTTTTTACAGTACTCGAAATTGTTGTTTTTATACTAAAATAAAGTATAGTTGAAGATATATCAGCAGCGAGAAGAAGCTAGCTATAATAATAATTTAATCTACTCTGTATATTTCTTGACACTTTTAATACGTTATAATATCGAGACTTTCTGATAGATCTTGAATAGATATAAGAGAATGCAGATTGTTGTAAACTATAGTTGTAATATTGCTTGTTTTCTTAATATTCTGTACAAAGAACTTGTAATCTCAATCTATATAATCAGCAATAGAAATTTGAGCTAACAATAAAGTTGAAAAAAAAACTGTTTCTGAAACTAACTTTTAAAGTCCGAATCTGCTATTTGAACTAATATAGACTGTTCTAAAATCAAATAAAGATATCTTCGAGTTGTCTTTTATAAATTTTAGTATAACAAACTATTTAAATCTTCTGTCGACCGAGCTTTTGACAATAGTTTTTTCTGATATATTATAGAAATAAAAACAATATAATAATAGTAATGCAATCTATCTAGCTTATAATAAGCTGTGCACGTATCGAAAAGTCTGCTATAAGTTTTTCTATTCCGATTGTATATTTCTGCTTATATTTGCTAGACTGATAGCAAATTGTTATAAACAATCGAATAAATACTGCTGTAAAAATCTGAAATAGATCGGAATATCTGACTAGATTTGTTACAGTCGCAAAATATAAATATTTACTGACAATCAAATTTATCTTAATTGTCGAAAATTTATCTTTCTGAACAACAGAATTGCAGCATATATTTTTAATAGCTATCAGACAAGATTTTCTATATCTTGTGTAGACTGTTTTGTATTATACTGCACAAAAAGAATTTTCTGAGATTACAAGACTATTTCTGGAGTATAATGTCAAGATTGAAAGTAGATTTTAGAAATCTTACTTGCAATTTACAGCGTTTTACTGAACAGCAGCGGAAAATAAAGCAGCAACAACAAAAGTACTTTTAAACTATAAAATCGATATTAACTCAACAATATTCTGTCAAAATAGAACAGCACTTTATAATACAGTTAAATCTTGTATTTATTAAATTAATTATATTTCTGAAACAGCTCTGCACAATATTAGCAATCTGTAAAATCAAGAAAGTTTTGCTGTTACAATTCTTTTACTGCAATACAAAATCTATATTACTACAAAAGTATTAAAAGACAAGTCTGTTTTGTATCGAGCCGTTTATAACAACTACAATAAGATTATAAAACTTCTTATTGTGTATAGAGTCG
>JAABUW010000313.1_pt1 | contig 100216 bp, 70 predicted proteins | sample 5560081 | NCBI WGS metagenome assembly JAABUW01 (sample SAMN10711882, study PRJNA513363) | rock metagenome | isolation source: Antarctica rocks | place: Antarctica: Victoria Land, Knobhead sud
TTTATATTATTTATATTATTTATATTATTTATATTATTTATATTATTTATATTATTTATATTATTTATATTATTTATATTATTTATATTATTTATATTATTTATATTATTTATATTATTTATATTATCTATATTATTTATATTATTTATATTATTTATATTATCTATATTATTTATATTATTTATATTATTTATATTATCTATATTATTTATATTATTTATTATTAATAATATCGAGGTATAGTAGATCTTTCTTATTAATTATCTTAATTTTAATTATATTAATATTATAAATAATAATATAATTAATTTACCTCGATTATTTATATAGAGTTTTAAATATATTAACCTAGTTAATATTAATATTTTATTAAATTCTTTAATAGTCTCTAACTCGGGAGTAAATACTATAAACCTAGTAATTAAATAAAATATTAAAAACTAGTAGTAAATATATAGAGCGATAACGAGTTTTTATTCGAAGATAGTAATATTAGAAAATAATACGGGTATTAAAAAGCTACTATTTAAAAAGTAGGTCTTATATTAAAAATCTCTAAAAATCTCCTAAGAAAATAAATAATAGAAGCGGGATTTAAAAATATTATTATATATAAATTTAAACTCTTTATAGGTCCGTGGTTAATAAATTTAAAATTCAAAAAAAATTAAATATTTTTAACTTTTCGCTATACTATAAAGTATTTGTAAATTAATTATTATATTTAAGACCCGGTCTTTAGGCTAGAATAGAAAAAAAATTTAATATTTCTAATTTTAATAAAGAATAAATTTGAGTTAATAAAGATCTATTATTATTAATTTTTATATAACGTATCTTTATCTTTGTATCTCGGCTTGATTATTAATACTCTCGGTACTCTATATATATTATATACGTATAGAAGCCAAGGATTACTATAGACTAATAAACTAGAAAAGAAAATAACTATTAATATTATTATTTATCCCGTAGTAATACTCGTAAATAAATTAAATATAAAGAGTAGGAAAATATTAAACCCTAAGAGATAATTACTAGAATACAATTATTATTAATATTAGATATATTCGCTATTAAAGTAGAAATTATAATAATTAAATATTCGAGATATAAAATAGTATTAGATTCAAATAAAAATTATATTACTAAAAATTATAGAATTTAAAATAAAAATAAGAATTTATATATTTCTTCTACGAATAATAAAATTAACCTACTGTCATTATCGATTCCTATTTATATATATTAGTTTTTCTTATTTTTCCCCCCGCTACGCCTAGTACTTAGTTTTAAAATTTTATAATAATTCTTATATATTTCCTAACTCGTGTTCGCGTAGTTATATTCTCTTTTAATTATCTAGTATTTATAATTTTTTTCTCTTTATCTTTTATTAATAATCTTTATAATCTCTTTTTTCTTTTTATTTAATATAAAACCTCCTTAGTCCTAAGACCGTTTATAGGTAAATAAAATAATAACGATAATATTTAAAGAACTAATAATTATTATTACTCCGTGATTATTTTCTTAGATAATTTACGTTCCTTGATTCTAGGGTAGTATACTTTCTAGGAAATATTAAGGGATTAATAGAGAAAGTAGAAAATTCGATAATAATAAAAGGATTTAAATAATTATATATCTTTAATTATTCTCTCGGGTAGGAGCTTCGGAGATATATAATATTAACTTTAGATTTTAAAACTTATAACCTTAATAGAACTACTAGTTTCGTTATTTTTTCTTCGTTATCTTTTACTATAATAGAATTACCTAGAATTTAATAGAAGAAATTCTTAATACTAGTCGAAAATATATTAGAGACTAAATCTTAATTATTACTAAACTTATTAAATCGATTTATATTTATTTTATTCTTTTATTATTAAAAGTTTTATAGAGAGATAAACTATTTAAAGACTAGTTCAAGTCGCGATAAATTCTATATAAACTCGACTTTATCTATCTTATTATCGGTATCTATATTATTGATTATAATCGAGTTTTACTAGAGTTATTAAACGCTTTTATAGCTACTAGGATTTATATATTAATTTATATACTAGATTCTCTTTAATTTATATATACTTTCCTCGCCCTCGTTTAAATTTATACTATCTACTATATATTTAAAGAAATATCGAATATTAAAAACCCTTATAGTTATTTTAAACTCGATATCTATAAAGTATATTAAACTTTATATTAAATAAACAATCGGAGAGAGTAGGCGAGAATATTATTTATATTTTACTTTACTCTTTAATACTTTTTCTCTTTTACTTTATTAAATTAATAAGAATCGATATTTTTAAAATAAGTTTATATATCGTATATTAATAAGAGGAGAGTATTAAGAAATAAAAGAAAATAAAAATAGAATCTTTTATCTTTTTATAGAGGAAAGAATATCTAGGTAAATATTATTTATTATTATAAAAATTAATAAGCGGGGTTTAAAGGATTATATTTAATATTTAAATTTATTATAAAATTTAATAAAGTATTTAAAAAGTTCTATTTCTTAATTTATCTAATAAAAATCGAGTCGTCGCTTTTAGAGTAGATATTTTTATTAATAATAATATCTTTACCCTAGTCTCTACTTTATATCGATTTAAAAGAGAAATTAATATCGTAATTTTTTAGAATAAATATTTTAAAATATTATTAGAATTATTAACTCTATATTTAATATTTAATTCTATTCGTTATAACTCTAGAATTTCTCTAGTATTAAATAGTAATTCCTTAAAAAATAGGAGAGTATTATTATTTTTATAATTATCTTTAATATCGATTATATTCGAGGGACCTAGATTCGTGAATTAAAATTTATCGAATATTAATAATAAAAAACTATACTTCTAGTATCTCATTTAATATACCGGCTCGGTATTAATATATAAAGTAAATTTATAGACTCTTTCGGCGGTTTATTTCTATCTCGAAATTAGATTAAATTAAAATCTTAAAGATTTTCGCTCGCTTTTTTACTTTTTTAATAAATTATAAGAATATAAAGATTAAAGACTATAAATAACCCGTTATTATATAAATTTATCGTAGTTAGAGGTCGAAAAAATTAGACGAAATTTATATTAATAAAATTTATTATAGGATATAAATATAGAAACTAGTTAGAGAATTTAGACAAAATTTAAACTTTTTTAACTAAAGAGGCTAGAAGAGAAATTTTAATAATAATAAAATAAAAAGAGCCGGATTATATATATATATATATATATATATATTATAATATTATAATATTTTATATTTTATATTTTACTCCTTTCCCTTTATTTAAAACTATTAATTATTAATTTATTATAATTTATCTCGTCTAAATTATACGCCCTAGTGTAACTTCTAACCGCTAGGATTTTATTTTCGAATAATATTATATATAACTTGATTTTTACTATATTTATTTTAAATATATTAATTATAATAGTTTAAATCTCGAGTTAAAATTATTATAATATATTAGTCATATTATTTACTTTATTAAACTCGGCGAAAAAAAGATTTATATCTCGAGACTTTATCTAGGTAATTCTTTTCTAAGATTTTATTTTTCGATAATTTATTATCTCTTATCTCCCTCTTAATTTTATATAGCGACCGAGTTTTATTCTAGCGACTATCTAGATAAACCTAGTATTTCGATTTATAAAATACTTTATTATAATTAAAATATATAATTTAGACTCGAAATAATTAAAATTATTACTATTACAAGTTTAAATCTAATATTATAATAAATACGAGTAAAGATAACTCGGCCGAAGGATATATAAAAATATTATATTTTCAATAACTTAATCGCCGACCTATATATTATAAAGTAATATTAATATAAATCTTTATAATTAACTCGTTATTATATTAATATTAATAAATACCTAGAACTTTAATAAATTAAACTCGATTAAGTTATTTAATTAATTTAAGTTATATTTATATAGAAGGTATTACTAAATTATTTTATCAAATTTAATATCTATTAAATATTTTAACGGCGTAGTAGGAATAGATAAAGAGAAAAATATAAAATATTTAGTTAATTAATTTAAATTATAAGAATATAATCTTTATTATATTAATACTTTTATTATATTTACGCCGTTTCTCTAAATAATTAAAATTAAAATCTAATAAAAAATACTAGCGATAATTATAAATTATAAAATAGTTTAATAAAGGAGATAAAGAAGAAGAAAATATTCTCGAGATAAAAGTATTCGAGGAAGTATAAAAAGAGAAGAGAGTTTTTTTATAAATAAATAAATAAATTTAATTAAGTTTTTAACCTTAATAATAAAAGAATAAATAAAGTCTAATTTTATAAAGAATCGAGATTATTATATAAAATATAGATTCGATAAAGACGTATTAAGAATAAATATAAATATAATATATATAGATCGCGGTTCGAGTTTAAAGAGTAATAAACGAGATTAATTAAAAATTAGAGTATTTAACGAGATTAAAATAAAAAACCTAGAGAATATAAAGGAAAAATAAATAAAAAGAAAAGAGAAAATAAGATTTATATTTAAAGAAAACGACGAGAGATTATACCTACGTAGTTTACTCGATCGAGTAGTTATTAATTCTAGCCGAGTTTCTATTAATAAATAAATTATATATATAAATATAGAACTAGTTAAATATTTATAAAATAGTTATTATATATTTTCTACGTATTCGTAGGTATTTATTTCACGTCTTTCGTTATTATATATAACTTCGTCGTAAATTCTTTATTATACTAAATATCGTTTTTTAATTTTTTATTTAAAAGTCTATCTCGAGAGACTCGGTATAAAGGAAAAATCTTTTCTCCGTAACTAGTAATAATTAGAAAAGATTCCGTTTTAAGGAATTTTACGTAATTAATTTACAAAGTTTAGTCGTATCGAATGAATTTAATAAATACGAGATAGAGTTTTATAATTTTTACCCGTAGTATTCTTAATAATAATAAACGAATTATTTATTTTTTAAAATAACGAGATAACGGTTATTTATTTTAGAATAAATAAATTTACTTAAAAATATTATCTACGATAAATATTAGAAAGTCTTATTATATTAATATAATATATAGAGTTTTATATATTATAAATATATTATTATTATAAAGATATTTTTATTATAGATATATTTTTATTATAGATATATTATTATTATAAATATATTATTATTATAGATATATTATTATTATAGATATATTATTATTATAAATATATTATTATTATAAATATATTATTATTATAAATATATTATATAGCGATCCTCTATTTAATATAATCTCCTATATTTAGAGATAATAAATTAAATAACTAATTTATTAGACTTTTAAATTTACTCGATATAAACTTTATAATTTAACTTCTTGTTTTTATTAATAAGTATTTAATAAAATATTAATTCCGATTTAAAATCGTATTTAATTACTATTTAAAAATATATTTAAAAGTGGGTTTATTCTTTCTTCGAAGAAATATCTCTATACTAGATATTATCGTAGTAGTATTATATTATTATATTTCATTTCCGAGTATTTTATAAATACTTTTCTAGTTTATAATTAATATATACTTCGTCGCTAAATTATAGTCTACGCTAGTATTCTTTATAGAGGTATTTAGCGCGTATATTTTTAATTTAAACTACTCGATATATTTTAATATACTTTAGTATATACTATTTTAAAATTAATAAATAATTACTATATTTTATAATTATCTTTATTATTTATTAAAGTATATACGTCGTAATATTTAAATCTAGAGTCTATATAATAGTCTTTTTAAATTATAGTTTTTATTTTTATATTTAAATTTATCTCTTCTAAAAAGTAAATTATTTCGATTATATTAATTTCTAAAAACTTAGATTTACGACCCCGTATCTTATTATTTTCTTAGTTATTTTAAATATATTAATAAGTTTTATTTTAAATTATATTATACCCCGAGCGCTATTTTACCTCGAAGAAGTCGAATATTTTATATTCGTTATAGGGTATATCTTTGGCTATTAGGAATTTATAAAATCCCTAGACTTTAGACTTTTAGGGGGTATTATTAACGTTATTCCAAGTCTCTCGAGGTATTTTAATAGGTTTAGGGGAGCGCTAGGAGATAGTAGAGTTAAAAGAATCGGGTGATTGTAGGAGGCCAGCTTAGGGTCCTTATAGGGGCCCGCTTAGCGGCTCGCTTAGGGGTCCCCTCATCGCAAAGTTTTTTTCTATGACGTGGCTGCAAGGCACCCGTAACGACAACATCTCTCCAGTCTCTGCTTCTCCTTGGCGGAAAATGATACGGTGAGGTTCCTCTATCGCCGAGTAGCATGTAGTTGGCTTCGAAGAAGTAGAGTAGTATCAGCTTAAATATTTTCTGCGCTACTCTTCCCCATTACCAAAGTCTTCCTAGCTTGGCTTCCTAGCTTGGCTTCCTAATCTATGATCCATCATGTGGTTCGCCACAATTATCAAAATCCTTACCCTGCTCTGGCTGGTTGTCTTGTTTTTCTATCTCTGTTGGAAGGCTTCATGTCTTTGCTACTTTACTGTCACGCACCCTAGACATGCAGCACAGAATACCTCCAGATTAGTGGGCCGGATCATTCAATATCTGCGTCAGCTTCAGTTTCGTCGTAATTGGACCACCTATCTAGCATTGATAGTCGTGGTATACGTCGTGGTTATTAGAACAATTGCTCTAATAACTTTCCGGAGTCAAAATTACGGCACGCGTGTAATAACCGAGATTTATTACGTCCCAGAGGAGTCTAGTGTCTCGGGGTTCTACGGTCCAGGTGCCTATTCAGCTTGGCTGGTTACCGCGATCACAGCTAGTATTAATCATCTGAGGCCTCAAGCTTTACTACTACCTGTCTATCGGCCTCCTAAATAGAGGCTAGGCGGAGACGTCTTAGCTTCAATAGCATATCCAGGAATCGCCTTCGTTGACGTCTTAATTCAGTTGATCTTGGGATCAAAACATAGGGGCAATTACTCTTAAGCCCAAGCTGGAATTTTCGTCCTCAAGTTAACGACAAAAGTGGCTATGGTCATCATCTCCCATTAATAACCAAGACCATTCAGGAAGACCCATATTGTGGCTTACTATCTATTCTACTCGTTATTCATCCCAATTGGGGTCGCCTCAAATGAGGGTGAGCCTCCATACTTGGACGGGCTCTGGACGAAACAGGCGACTTTTATGAGTTTTGTAGTAGTACCCATGGTCATAATATTAATTCACGTAGATTGGCAATGTGATGTTTCCGGATAGAGATCCTCACAGCTGCTGGCAACCTTCAGCATCATCTAAATAGCCCTGTCGTTCTACTACCCTCCGTATACATTATTCCCATCGTCTTTAAGTAGATTTACCGATCTGGATCAGCTAGCAGCTCTCGGATCCACGTTATTAATCCTTCTATACTCGTGGTATAAGGGGATCAGGTCGATGGCTGTTAATTTACGAACAAGAATATCTGAGATATGGACGGCCTCGCTAAGAATACTTCTAGCTTGGCGACGTGGCGTGCCTGTCTTATTCAGGTCGCTTAGCCTCGACTACTAGAGAAGAGCCCGGATTATTTCTAACTCTAATAAGTAAGTGCTTGAGAACGGCTTAGATTCATAAGTAGAATAATAACGATGAGGCTATATATTCGACGACGGCGACGACGACAACGACGATACACGATAATTGATGATTGACGGTTGATAACGGTACTAATAACGACAACGAAAATACTTACCAGTGACGATCAAACATGGAGATTAACGCTTTACATTCTAAACAGTATCACTGTTCTGAAATTAGCTATAAAGTATAATAATGCTGAGAATACATGCCCACCCCTACTTGTATACACACTATCTAAATAGCTACACGTCCACTACCCCAGAAACTGCCACGCCTTAGCTTTTAGGGAATATAACGAGACGATTAGGTACGAGTACCATCTAGGGGTAGCCACGATGGCCTATATTATCTCGCTACTTGCAAACTACATCGTTTGGGAACGAGATCCTCCTCTTTCATGGGGTTCTTTCCTGGACCTCACACACTTCTAAGACCCTAGCTCATACTGAGACTTGCCCTCCGAGGGTGTTGTTTTGCGCCCAGAAGCAGCCTTAGGTCGCTGGTACCTTGCTATATTAACCTACTTCAAGAGATATACATGCCGCGACTCAAGGGATCTGTGTAGCAAAACGGCCGGCACAGGTAGTCTCAGCCAAGAAACAAAAAACCTCAAACCCAGAAACCAAAACCAGCAAAACTTTGACGAAGAAACTCCAGCTAGCGAGCCAGCATATTAAGGGATTTTTCAGGCGGATGCCTTTTATTTGTCGAATTCGTTAGGTCGTTTACGATTAGAGCCGCGCGAATGGTAAATTAATCTGGGGCTTATACAAGTTTTACTCTCGGATCATTACGAGGATCGAACGCCCAGCTGACATAGTGAAAGACCCTTAGCCGGGTAAGGGAAACTCACGAGTATGGTTTAGGGAATTAACTTGCAACATACTGCCTTACTGCGTTAGAGGGGCTTCACGTAATACAGTATATGAATTACATTTTTGAAATGATTCCTGAGCGCACTACAAAATTCAGCTTGATTCATCATATTTGTAGGTAACACAACTTACTATTACGAGCTACTGGAGTAACCAGCCCAGCTGGGGCCCAGGCGAGACAAGCTGTTTGCTGCCGAGTTACTATGAGTTCGTTGTGAGCCTCGAGGATTCAAGTTGAGGCCACTGTGGAAGGTGTACTCTATACATGTTCTATCTTTCCAGAGCGTGAGAGCTAATCTGTCAAGCTATACATGCCACTCATCGCAATCCCTGCATCATAATAATCCGATCCTCACATATCAATACTCAGCTGGCCGTCTTTCATCTAGTATGCTCGGAATCCTACTCTATGATCTTTGAACTACAACATATATAAGTATACTCGTACTCCCACGATAGTTTCGGCGATGTGGACTGCGCGGAGGATAGACTTACATCGAACATACCACCTATACCCCTGAAGAACCCCTCCCCAATTACCCAAACATCCCTCATACCATCGCCCGTTGTTTCCTTGCAATACTTCAAGGCGGTAGAGTACCGGTGTATATTAAATAGTACATGGATTATTCCCATTGGCAAGTCTAGGGTGAGTTTGCAGATTTATCACCGCAGGAAAACTTATCTAGTGCGGAGTAGAAGATATCAGGTCAGAGATCCTCCAATCCGGATTCATAGTTGGAACGGACTTTACGAGGTATACCTAAAGACCAGAGGCGCCTTAACCCTGTGCCGCCCTGCGATAGCGACAGGAGAGGACACGCTGGAACGTGGAACGCAGTTCAATTTTGGCGGTAAAAGAGAAAAGATTGTCATGTGACAGCCGATTTCTCGCTCTCCTATATTAATCTAACTTAGTGCGCTTTATAATTAGTATTTCTATATATATATTCAAACTAGGAGTAAAGTTCTATATATAAATTTTTATATTATTACTATTATAATATCGCCGGCGATATCGCGGTTAATAGTTAAGGCTAGAATTAGTAATAATATTAAAAATTACTTCTATTTTTATAATATTAATAAATTTATTATACTTTTATTTAATTATATTATTTATCTAGATTATTTATTAAGTTCTTTTTATAGAGTTTTATAATTACTTTTAAATATATATCTCTTTATATAATAGTTAAAATACTCTAAAATACAGCGATTAAGTTTACTTTTTTATATTATAAATTATAGAAATCTCTTAAAATTAACTTTAAACCGAGTATATAAACTTATTTTAAAATTAAACGTTATAGGATTAACGATAAAAGAGAGAGGGAATAAAAATAAAGTATTTATTAAAACTCTCCGTTCAATACTATAATATAACGTCGATAGGACCTAGGTTAATATTTATAGAGAAAAGTATTAAAAATTAAAGAATAATAAAATTTATATAAATATAAATAAAATTAGATAAATTTGGATTTAATTTTATATTTAATATTTATAATAAAAAGTCTTAAAGTAAAATTAAATACGAAGTTTTTTATTTATTAAGAATATTATAGAACGGGATTAGTATCTAGATATTTATTAAATTATAAGTTAGGTTTATTAAATTATAGTTTAGTTATAATATAGGAGTAGGTTAAAATAAAAAATAAAAGACGAAAATTAGAGTAAAGCTAGCTATTATTTAAATAAAAATTAATATATAGAGTATTTATTTATTTCCTATCTTAATTATATTAGGATAGAAATATAGAACTAGGTTAAATTCAAATTAAATCTAAAATAAATTAGGTTAGATTAAAATAAGTAAGACTATATTATAATAATAACCCCCTTTTTAAAGTCGAGCTCCTACGAGATAAATAGCGAGGTAGGATAAAGTATACTATTTATTATTATAATTATACGAAATATTAATTAAAGTTAATACGGAACGTTTAGTTATAATAATAATAATAGATAAAAGATAAAACGGGGAATAAACGGCGGTACAAGAATAAAACTAGGCGTTAGCGTTATTATCTATAAATAATAACGACGGGGCTAGGTTATAGGGTATTATTTATTTATCTAATAATATAAAGTATTAATCGAAGCCGATACGGAATAATAACCGAGGTAATAATAGCGGATAGAGAATAAACTAGGGTATAAATAGGAGTTAACTTTTTAAAAATCGGACTAAAACGATAATAATAAAGATTCCTTATATTAATATTTTTAAATAATATATAGTAATTCGTAGAGGCCAGCGGCGCTAGGATTCGAGATATAATATTTATAAATAATATTAATAACGGGTAAAGTATTAAAAGAATTTCTATATAATAATATAATCTTCCTAATTAATATAGTATTTTAATAAAAATAAACTATAACGGCGATTATATTTAAAATTTAAAATACCGTTAATATATTATTTATATTAATTATCTTCGGTAATTATAGATTCTCGGATAAATTAGTTTTTATTTTAGGTTATTAATTACTAACTATAATAGATTAATATAGAAAATAAAGTAAATTTTTATAAAATATAGAAAATCTAGTCAAATTATAAAAGGATTATTAAAAATCTTAAAGACTCGGAAAGAGCCAATATTATAATTATTAAATTTAATTAAAAAACGTATAATATTCAGATTTTTAATATTTAACTATATTTAATTATTTATTAAATATATCGGATATAGGCGTCTTCGTTAATTAGTTAAAAATTTAAAAATAATTTAAACGATAAATATTTTATTATAAAGATAATTATTTAAAACTTTTATTTACGTCGCGAATTTATTAATAGCGATTAAATAAGTATATATTGAAACGGTAAAATTTTAAAATAAAGATTCGGTAGGCTCGAAACCGATATATAAATATTAATTATAATTAATTAAGAAAGGCGAGGCTAAAGTATTAGAAAAATCGGTATTATTATTAGAAAACTTTACTTTAAGGAGCTATTTCACCTAATTATCCTATATATAATTAATATATATACGGAGGTAGTATTTTATTATAATATTAAACTACTCGGTTTAATTATCTATCTAAAGATAGTACTTTATAAATATATATTAATTAATTTTAAAATATTTATATAAGGCCTCCTAAAATTCCGATATAAACTAAAATCCTTTATCCGAAATAAATATATCTAGTAATTTATAAAGTTTTTATATATTTTAATAAAAAGCGTCGTAGGCTTTATTTATTTCTATCGATATAATTAATATTAAGTACCGTATTTTAATTAAATAGTCTACGAAAATTAAAATATATTAATAAATAATTCTTATAAAGGTATAAAGTAGTAGAGAATTTATATAATTTATCGAGATATTTTTCTAACGTCGTTATAAAAGCGGTAATAAACGTAGTTATTTTTAAATATATTAATAGGAAGGCTTGGTTTTTCGGTATATATAAGAATTCCTAATAAATCGCTAGATAATAGTATAAACGTTAGGTTATTAATAAACCCAATTAATTAATTTATAATATTTAATACGATCTAGGTAATTACCCGCGATATTATTATAAATTAACTAGATTAAATAAAGGTGTAATTTATTAAAATTTAAAATATATCTTTTTCTTTAAAAGTAGAGAACTCTATCTTTATCTATATATTTAACGAGGGGAATTCCGTTATAATAATATATTTTAGAATATAGTATTTCTAGGACTTTAAAGGCGAATTAATCGATTTAATTAATTATATTCTATAATTAATAAATTAAAATATTATATAAATCTTTATTTAAATTAATAAATTAATCTTTATCTAACTCGGGTTTATAGAATATAGGCGGGGTTTATAATTCCGGATTAATATTCGTATCGAGGTTTATCGGGGTTATATAAATTAATATAAAATATAACTAGAAAAACTAGATAAGAATATTTTAATCTATTATTAATATAATTAAAATAACTAGGGCTAAGGCTAAAATTACTATATTTAATAATATATTATAAATATAGTTTTTAAGAATTTCTAGGGCTAGATTTTTTCTTTTTAATATAATATAATATTAATATTAATATCTAGGGTCTAATTTATCCCCCTTTTTAAGAAAGTCTCTTAATTAATTTATTAATATATTAAATTTACTACCTTCTTTACTAGGATAATAAATAATTTTATAATTAAAATAAAATAAAAACTCGCTTTATTTTATTTAATAACGAGATAATACTTTAGAAAAAATAAAATACTCTAGAGTTTTATAATCGGATATTATTTTAATAAAAAGAGTAAATCCCTTTAATTTAAAATACTATTCCTCGAATAAATAGATAATTACTATAAACTCTTTATTATAAATCTTATAATTATATTTTATAAAATTATACTTCTTTAAAAAATAAATTATAAAACGAAGAATATTTTAATTATTATACTAGGATAAAACTCCTCTAGATACGTAATTAAACGTATTTATTTCTACTATAACTTTATAATCGGGGTCGAAATAAACTAGGATAATATTTAAAATAAAAATCTTCTTTAAAATATTAAAAGTTACTTAATATTAAATATTTTATTTAAAGATAATATATTTCTTAATTAAGATTATAAATAATATAATAAGTTTATTAAATTTATAAATAAAGCGCCGATAGAAGTTAACGAATCCTAGGAAATTTTAAATATCTTTAATATTAACTAGCTATAGTTAATTTAGAATAATATTAATTTTCTTTAAATTTATTTTAATCTCTTTAATAATAATAATTAATCCTAGGTATATAATTTCTTTAATATAAAATTTATATTTAATAATATTTATTTAGAGCCCCGCCTCGCGGAGTTTCTAAAGAATATATTTAATATAACTTTATACTCTTCCTTAATATCGTTATAGATTAAAATATCGTCGAGATAAATAGTATAAATCTCGTCGAGAAATTTACGAAGAGTATTATTAATATAGTATTAAAACGAGGTAAGGTTATTATATAATTTAAATAATATAATAAAATATTTAAATAAACCGAATTATATATAGAATATTATAAATTCTTTATTACCCTCCCTAACGCGGAGGTAATTAAAAGTAGATATAATATATAATTTAAAAAATACCTTAATACGATTTAATCGATTTAAGGTTTTCGAGATTAAGGGTATAAAGTATCTATTTTTTATAATAATAATATTTAGCCCTCGGTAATTAATATAGAAATATAAACCTCCGCGAAATTTCTTTATAAATAAAATAAAGAATATAATATAAGAATAATTAATACGAATAAAACCTTTATTAAAAATTTTATCTAGATAACGGCGGAGTTCTAGAATTTTATTACGACTTATATTATATAAATTAAATAACGGAGGTTATAACCCTTCTTTAAACTTAATAATATAATTATATAATTAATATAAGAGTAAGATATTAATATCTTTTTTTAAAAAAACGTCTAAAAATTTATAATACTATATAAATAGGATTATAGTAAAGTTAATATTCTTATTATCTCGGTAGATTTAAAGGTTTTCTTAAATAATAATAAAAATAAAATAAAACTCCCTATTTATTTTAAATATAACTCGGGTTTTAATTTAATTATAAATATTTAATTTAGAGTTTTAATTAAGGCGGGGTTTAAATTTATTATATTTAGATTTTTAATAAAACTAGGTATTTAAGATCGAGATTTCTTCTAGAATACTTAAAAATCGATCGATTTTTATAAATAATAAACTAAATACGGTTTATTTATTAAATCTAATAAAACGGGTAAATAATCGAGATTCTATTTTATATATATTAAGAATAATTAAATACTAAATTAGTTATTCTTAATATTAGAATTTAAAATAAAACGAGGCTAGGTTATAATATTTAATTTTAAACGTCTTTCCTTATTTAATAATAATAATAATATAACTATATTCGTTATTATAGCTAGTTTTTATAAGAATAAATAACTAGGACTAAGACGGGGAAAACTCCTTTTAAATCTAGATTTATTATTAATAAACCTAGAATTAAAGTAACTCCTTTTAAATCCTAGATTACTCTATACGAGTATTAAATTAAATTAAGAATTTAGTTTACTTCTAATAAATCTACAACTAGGTTAATTTTTCTTAAATCGAGTTTTATTTTTTATAAATCTAGGACTAAATATACTACTAATAAATCTAAAGTTAAAGTAACTTTTCTCGAGTCGGAATTAATTATTTATAAATAATAACGACTTTTTATATACTAGTAACTCCTTTTAAATCGGGGTTTACCCTATATAAATATTAAATAAAATTAAAAACTAGGATTCTTAACTCTAGAAACTTTCTTGAGGTATAAAAAAAAGTTTATTTTCCACGAAGATTTTTATAAAACTAGAGGTATAGTTTCTTAAATAAAAATATAAGGCGAAGATTAAGGAATTATTAAAGAAATTAATAATAACTTTATAATAATAAAGATATAATAAACCGATTACGACGGGGTATTAATTTAATTTAATAATAAAGAAAACTATTCGTTTCTAATAATTATAAATATTCAAAATCGCTTCTACGATATAAATAATACGTTTTATAACGATAAATATATTATTAAAGAGTCGGACAAAATAAAGATAACGAAGAAATCGAAGAAATAAATATTAAATATATATAAAATTATAATTAATAAAAAAAATAACTTTATATACTATATCGATAAAGCGGGAGACCGTACGAGAAGAGTCGAGGTATTAAATATATATTTTACCGGCTTTAGGCGGAAAAATAACGAAAAGATAATATTTAAAAAAAAAAAAAAAAATTAGTAACTTCGGATTTAAGATTTTAAATCCGTGATTTTCTACTAGCGCCGGGTAGCTCGCTAAGGTTATATAAAACGTTATAACCACGCTAATTTAATTTAAATTCTAAATTACGTCGATTTATAAAAATTATATACGCGCGTAATACCCCCTAAGTTAGCGCGGTATTATAGATTATATAATTCACTTATAACTATTTATATTTAATTATTTACCGGTACTATTTAGACTAGTTTATTCCTATTTATTTAAATTTATTTAAAATAAATCGAGGTATTAAATACGTATTTAGATACTTTAGATGAAAATAGGTATTAAATCGATCTTTAGGGCTAGTATATAAGCTAAATAGATTTAAGCGCTTTTTTCGCCTTTTTCGATAAAATACGGGTTTACCGCTTTACCGATATAGTATTAATTAAGGCTTTAATTTAAATTCGGGATTAATTATTCTATAATTAATTAAAAATAACTATATATTTATTATAAAATATAAAATCGGATTTAAAAAACTATATAATAAACTAAAACGAAAACTTAATTAATAAATTAAACGATATAACCGATAAATAAAAAAGTATATATAGAGTTTTAAATACCTATAATCTTAATATATAACTTTATACTAGGATTATTCTTTTTCCGCGTTTAAAATAACTCCTCCTATAATATTTTTATTATTATTAACTATAATTATAGTACTAGATTAGAGGTTAGTTAATTTAATTAAATAAACCCTTATATTATATTTAAGCGATTTATAATAGAAGTAAAACCTCTACTTTTTATAAATAATTTTAATAACTAGGGTTTTTATTAATTTATCTTTAATAATAGTTTAGATTAAATCGAGGTCTATTAACTTCTTAAATAAAAGAGTAGAAACTAGTATTATAATATAAATAAAAATACTCGTTATACTAGAGTAAATTATAGGGATAAAAGTTAATAAAGGTATAATAAATCTCCTTAAGATTTATTTTACTTTAATAGGAGCGGTACTCTAACGAGGTAGATAATATTTAATCTATTAAAAATTTTAATTAATTTCGGAGTATATACGGATATATTTATTAAAGATATATAATTATTAATTATTAATTTTCCTCTAGAAGATAAAGACCTATTAAATAATATAATTAATATTATATTTTATAATATTATTAAGAATTTATTCTTTATTCGAGAATATTCCTTCTTTTAAAAAAGGAGGTTAAAGTATTTATTAAAAAATATAAAGTTTTATTTAAGTTCCCGAATATAGTTCCGAGTATCCTTTTATTTAAACGGGTTATTATATATTTCCCGTAACTTCTTTCGTTAATTAATAAAGTTAGTTAGAGTATAGAGACTCTTCTTTTAATAAAGATTTATTAAATTAAAGACCTTTTTACCGATAATTAATTTAAACTCTATATAAACGATTTTATTATTATTAATATATCGGTAAAGCGGTGAGCCCGTATTCTACCGAAAAAGGCGGAAAAGATATCTAGATTTATTTAACTTATATACTAGCCCTAGAGATCGATTTAATACCTATTTTCGTCTAAAATATCTAAATACGTATTTAATACCTCGATTTATTTTGAATAAATTTAAATAAATAGAAATAAACTAGTCTAAATAGTACCGGTAGATAATTAGATATATATAATTATAAATAAATTATATAGTCTATAATACCGCGCTAGCTTAAGGGGTATTATATATATATATAATTTTTATAAATTGACGTAATTTAAAATCTAAATTAAATTAGCGTAATTATAGTACTTTATATAGTCTTAACGAGCTACCCGGCGCTAATAAAAAATCACGGATTTAAAATCTTAAATCCGAAGTTATATTTTTAGGTTTTTTATGATAATTTTTTTTTTTTTTTAAATGTTATTTTTTCGTTATTTTTCCGCCTAAAGCCGGTAAAATACGTATTTAGTACCTCGACTCTTCTCGTACAATCTCCCGCTTTACCGATGTAGAGTAGTAGTTATAATTTATATATATCCGTTATATTAACGGTTACTCTTAAATATTTAATTTATCCTAGTTCTTTCTATATTCCGAGATATCTAGGAGCTTTTCGGATCTAAAAAGTATTCGAGATTATAAAAAAATTAATTATTAAGTATTTAAAAGAAAAAATTAATATAGGCCTATAATAATAATATTATTAAAAATATTCTTATCGAATATTTAAAGTAGAGGTTAAGGTATAATTTAGGTTATAATAAATACGACTTAAATTATTATTTAAATAATAGTATAAACTAGGAATTACGTATCTAGCGTAGGAAGAGGAAAAAGTATAAATAAAAATAAAATATCGAACGAGGAATTACTCTTAATTTAAATATATAAATAATCGAAAATATTTAGGAAACTAATAGAGTTATTTTAAACTTCGGCGAGGAATTATTATATAAGGTTTTCGGGGTTAAAGGGTTAATCCTCTATAATAATTATCTTAATACTAGGGAGTACTAGCTAGGTAGTTAATCTTTTATAATATTATAAAACGCGATTAATATCTAGATATTTATTAAATTATAAACTAGGTTTATTAAATTATAATTTAATTATAATATAGGAGTAGGTTAAAATAAAAAATAAAGAATAAAAATTAGAGTAAAGCTAACTATTATCTAAATAAGAATTAATATACGGAGTATTTATTTATTTCCTATCCCGATTATATTAAAATAGAAATAGGGAATTAATTTAGACCTAAATTAAATTTAAAATAAATTAAACTAGGTTAAAATAGGCGAGGCTATACTATAATAAAGAAATATATTATTTATATAATAAAAGGAAATTATATTAAAAATTATATACTTTTTATACTCGTTATATAAATAAAGCGAGTATTACCCGTTTTTTATATTTATTATACGAGTACCGCGAGTATAATCTCTTTAATCTTAGATATACTCGTTATATATATAGAATATATTACGAGTATTTATAATATTGTCTCTCTCTCTCTAACTTTCTCGTTTTAGAAAATTAATTTTAATATTATACTACCTCGTTAAGTTAATTATAAAACTTTATTTTATCGAAAAAAGAATCTATTTAACCACTTTCGTCGGGTAATAATAATTATATATTTTTATAAAAATTATTTAGGTAGGTCGAAGTTATATATTATTAAAAAAACGTCGGAGAAGTATTTTAAATATATTCGATTAAATAAAGATTATAATTTAATAATCTCGTCTACGACTCTAAAAAAGTTATATAAAGAACGACTATAAATATAAAAGAAAATCCGCGAAATAAAAGAAAAATTATATTATTTAAAAAAGTAATTTATATTTCTTAAAAAAAAAGAGGAGCTCGTTAAGATTAAATAAAAAAATATTATAAATTTGGAAATATACGAGTAATAAACGGCCGAGGTTATAAAAATATCGTTTTATAACCTTTTATTTAATATTTCCTTCGAATAATTCTAATTTCTTATTAATTTCGATTAGTTAAATATTATTTATTCTCTTTTTAACTTTAATAGAAATTTTAAAAAAATTATTAATAATTCGTAAACTTGATATTAAGTTCCTATATATTCTTAGACGTATTATACCCTTTTTATTTAATAAGGTATTTCTAATTTATATAATTAAATTCTAAGATTCTTTTAATTTTAAATTCTATTTCTTTTTCGATATAAAAATAAAAGGTATCTTATAAAGTTATTAAAGAATTTACTAATTTTAATAAAAAAATATAAAATACTAAATATATTTTAGCGTCGACTAGAAGGTTAGATTTATAATTAATTAATTCTTTAACCCCTTTTTTATCGAAAATAATTTAATTTTTATATTATTAAATTTTTTATTAAGAAATATATTTTATCCCTCTCTTTTAACTAAAAATACTCTTTTTAATAATAACTTATAATTATTTTCGTTCGAGTATTAGTTTCTCTAATCTAGATTTATATTTCTATATATAAAACTTTTATATTAATTATCTCTATTAAAGTTTTTTATATATATCTAATTATATTAATAATTCTAGGAATAAAGATCTATAATATCGCTATGAATTATTATATTAGAACTAGTAATTTATCCTATTATTAAATAAGAATTAGTTATATTATTATCTCCTTCTTTTTTATATAATTTACTCGTTTATTAAATATATTAGCGCGATCTTTACCCTTTTTAGGGGTATAGAAAATCTTAAATTTATATTAATTTAGAGATTCTAATTATTTAACCTACCTTCGGTTTAATTATTTAATTATAGTAAAGTTAAGAAAGTTTTAATAATTTATAAAAATAATAAATTCCGAATAATTTTCTACGTATACCCTCTATTATTTAAATGAAAATATTATAATTAATAAGACTTTTTATAATAGATATCGTAGTATTACTTAGTTAACGATATTTTTCTAAAATATTAAATATTAAATAATAAAGTATTAGTTATTATCTCTTTATTAAAGTATATAAGTTTTTATTACGAAATTTAATATATTAATTTTAATCCGAGTTAGTTTATTAACTCGAAAAGAATATAAGATTAATAATTCCTCGTAGGACTTCTTAAATATCTCGAAAGACTATTATTATTTTTTTATTAGAAAATAATATCTTTTTTAGTAATATTTATTAATAATAATATCTTTTTAAAGTAATCTCTAATAAACCTTTTCTTAAAGTTCGTAAATTTTAAAAAGTTTTATATTATCTTAATATTATATAATATATTTATTATTCTCGGATACTCTTTATTTTTTTAGAGTTTATAAAAATACCTCTAATATTAACTATAAATTTAAGAAATCTAATTAATTCTTTATAAAAAATTTATTTCTCTAGTTTAAAGAGAAGTTTAATTAATAATAAATAAATTAGAATATATTATATTTACTAAATATATTCTTCCTTATTAATAGAGTAAATTAAAATATTATCGAGATATATAATTATTATTGTATTTAAATATATTTATATAATATTATTAATTAATATTGAGTAAATTACTAGTATATTAATAAATTCGAAAAATATTATTAAATATTTATAATAACCGTATTTAGTAAAAGCGATTTTTAATTCTTTATTTATTCTTATCTAAATTAGATTATACGCGCCTCGAAGATATAATTATATAAAGATTTTTATTATAACGAGCCAATCCTATAATTTATTAATATTTAGTAAAGAGTATCGATTCTTTATCGTAATATTATTTAGTTTTCGGTAATTTATATATAATCGTAAACTTTATCTTTCTTTATTATAAAAAAGATTAGATAATTTACTAATAATTTAGATTATCGAATAAACTCTTATTTAAAACTCTCGTCGATATACCTACGAAGTACTCCGAATTCTTTTTCTAATAAAGTGTAGAAAAGTCTAAATATCGATTATTTATCGAATTCGAGTTCGATTTAATAATCCTACTATTAATATTTAAATAATACTTTTATAGTTATTTCTTCTTAAAAGAGGTATTTAAAGTATTAAGAATCTCCGTTCAATATTATAATATAACGTAGATAGAACCTAGATTAATATTTATCGAGAAGAGTATTAAAGATTAAAGGATAATAAATTTCGTATAAATATAAATAAAATTAAATAAATTTAGATATAAATTTATATTTAATATTTATAATAAAAATCTTAAGGGAAAGTTGAAGACGATGTTTTTAACTATTAAGAAATACAATATTTATATAATAAAAGGAAATAGTATTAAGAGTTATATATTTTATATATTTATTATATAAATAAAGCGAGTATTATCCGCTTTATATTCCTACTATACGAATACCGCGAGTATGATTTCTTTATTCCTAGAAGTACTCGCTATATATTTAGAATACGTCACGGGTACTCGTAATAGTATTATATTAAAATTAATATATATAGACGTTTTAAGGGCTCTAATTCTACTTATTACGATATAAAATCGTTAATTATATTGATTTAATACGATTTCATGCAATTTACTAGTAAAACGGGTTTGAATTACAGTGATCGACATCACGAAGAATTATCATGAGTTTTGTATACGCTAAATGGCACTTCCGCTAGTTCCGCTGTTCTAGGCCAATCGATTGAAATCGATGTTTCAATACCTCCGGCATTTGAGCCGCATTTCTTTATCAGGCAGATTCAGGCAGATTCAGGCATAATGATATTGACTACTGACAGGAAGTTCCTTATACATAGTAGTGGTGCGCGGAACTAATGCACTGTTCCACTCGTGATCTATATATGAGCGGCACCTTTGATTGCCCGCAATCAAAGGTGAGTATGCAAAACTCATGCGAAAGCTTGGCAATGTCGATCACTGCAACCCACACCCGTTTCACTAATCTATGGCAGCAGCAATTGCCATGTATGCGCGCATCTATGGGGGCAATAATGAATGGCCATGTATGCGCGCATCTGTGGGGGCAGCAGTAATGACCATGTGTACACAAATAATCCTGAGCGGCCCTGAGCGGCCCTGAGCGGCCCTGAGAATCCTAAAAGGCCCCGAGCTACCTAAGCGCTCGCGAGCGGGCCTGAGCGCTCCGAGTAAGTTAGATTCTTAGAGCCGGTTGCACTTTTGTAGATGTATATAGATATAAAGCGTTTATAAAGACTGGTAATACGATTTCATGTAGTTAGCTAGTAAAACAGGTGTGGGTTGTAGTGATCGATATTGCCAAGCTTTCGCATGAGTTTTGCAACCGCTAAATCCGTCGGGATTCCGCCATCATCGAATCTAAATGTAATTTACTGTACCGTACCGTACCGTACTTTATAGTATCTGTTATACTCACATTCTCTGAAACTCCGTCTATTACGCGATCATGGCGGAGAACAGCCCCGCAATCCTCTTGGTCTAATCTATGCTCCCTTTAACCCATTATCTCCGACAGTCGGAATCAGCAATTATATAGATGTCCTGAGTCTGTTAGGATAATGGCGACGGGGACCTCCACTTTGAGCTTAGTCTTGAGAGAGATGCCATATACAGCGGCCGCGACGATAGCATCCTCATTAGTAGCAATATCTCTTGTCGTCCGATCCACAAGACGCTCGAGTAAGCCAAAGATACTACGACGTTGCATTCCCTCCCCACGCGAGACACTCATTCCATACCTCTCCTCTGCCCAAGCTGCAGCGTTGCCTTACCCTCCAGATCTTTTTCCAGGCGCTCGTGATGTGGCTTCTCCATATGGTACAATGAGGGCATACGAATGGGGGCCGGAAGAAGGGAAAAAGGTGGTTGTGGTACATGGTGATACAACGCCAGCGCCAATGCTTGGTCCTATAGCAGAGGCGTTGGTTAAGAGAGGGTGCAGAGTCGTACTGTTCGGTACGTCCGCTAGAAACCACGATTGACACTTCCCGAGAGGCTACGGTACCGATTGAACTGGAACTGACTGTCTCTTCGAGGTCTTTGGGGCCGAGGTTATTCAGACACTCCCATGGGTGTTCCTCATGATGCCAAGCTCTTTGGTATGCAGATACTCTTCGCAACGGCTTCTTCGCCCATCTCGTGGACAGGCTCCGAGGCGTTCTCCATCGTGGGCTTCTCGCTCGGTGGTGGCATAATAATGTCTTTCTCCTCCTATTTCCCCTATTTGGTCGAATCAATCGTTCTTCTAGCGCCGGGAGGCATCCTCCGATATCTACCCAAGGAGTACGAGAATGCTTGCTTTCACTACCCTCACTTAGTACCATACAGCTATTTGCGGAGGATGGTTGGCAATCTACTTGGGGTTAGCTCATCGCCTGCACCCTTGGACTCTTCCAGATCCGATAGTGAAGACCAGGCAGGCTTAAAAGTGTCTCAGGCAACCCAGAGCGTTGACAAAGGCTTAATAAACGTTTCCGCAATTGTGCAGTGGCAGTTCGACCACCACAGAGGGTTTGTGCACAGCTTCATCAACACGATCGAGCATGGCCCATTCATGCACCAGCATATGGATTGGAGAAGAATATGCAGCGTGATTAAAGGCCATACAGTTCAGAATTCATCCCGTAGCAGACTTCTTGATGGAAAGATCCTTGTCATATTTGGGGATACTGATGGCGTCGTTGTTGCGGAGGAAGTGTCTGCTGACCTTTCAGAGATGATTGGTGGACCTGAACATGTCACTTTCAGAAGCGTACCTGGCGATCATGGCTTTCCAGTGCCCAGCTGTGAAGAGGTAGTCAAACATATCTCCGAGTTTTGGGATCTGCATGTTGACTGTTGATCCATGCATCGTGGAACGGAGTTGCGCAGAATACTTTGAGGGTTGAAATCTTTGCGCCTGAGCAGATCTCCTAGTACTGAGCCATAATTGATCCAAAGTCCAGTCCAATTCACAAAGAGACCCAGAGAGTAAGCTATCAAGCTCGAAGACTTAGCAGGTCTTCTATTAGCTTGTATACGGTGTTCAGGCTTCAATCGGGTTGCCAGTCCCTCAGCCTACCTTTCCGGTTCACACTACTTCAATAATAGTACTTGATTCTCATCAAAAATAGGGCTGTCGCGGAGGGGGGACTTTCGCTAATCTAGCCAGTCCATTGGCTGAGCCTCTATGGGAAGGCCCAATCGCGTAATGAAGCTCAGCTCCGTATCGTGCGCACTACGCGCCTCTTACTATGCTGGAAGGTAGCCCTACCCAACGATTTCATAAGCTGAAAGTCTCGATTCATTCGGTATTTCCGATTCGAGAATGTGGCGTGACATCCCTCGCCAGATAGCCCTAAGTGTGGTTGATCAATTGATCCTACTCCTATGAAAGTGATGTGCCGCATGCATGATGATCACCCAGTGTGCTGCCAGCGAGCACCGAGGCTGGGCTCACGGGAATGCGTCACCGCTTTTCTCTCAATATTAGGATCCTAGGTCCACTATGCCAGTCCTTTGAAAGGAGTCATCTTATTCATTTTGTAGCCTAAAGCCAGACATCGGCCGCAAACATGGTGGTGCTTTTCAACAGAGAAGCGATCACTGACGACAACTACAGTCCACTTGTCAACATTATTACCTGGGCCTTGATGGTATCCATGATACTCTCGGTGTGCACCAAAGTGGCTATGAAAGCCATAGCTTATCATTCATTCAATGTAGATGATGCATTCTTGACCGCTGCTATGGTTAGGCTCCATTACGTACGGCGGTTAACTATGAGTATGGTCTGATTGTATTAGGTGGTTAGTGCTGCGCAGTCGCTCGCTTTTTCACTACAGACAAACCACGGTGTGGGGCGCCATTTTGACTCCTTGTCAGCGTCACAGATCAAGGGGTACGAAAAGGTTTGCTCTACTCTCTTTGATAGCTGAGAGCAGTATTTTGAGTTCGCGATAGGCTGGATACTCTGCAGACTGCCTCTACATCATAGGTCTCTTGGTTTCCAAGATCTCCATCCTGGTGCTGCTAAGGCAAATCACGCCAGTCAGGACTCATAGACGATTGATTCTGATAGTTGGGGGATTGATTGTTTCTTGGACAGTGGCAAGCCTGCTTGCAGTCGCCTTCCAATGCCGCCTACCGAAACCATGGATGATCTTGGGTGCCCAATGTTTCAATAGGGTAATAACTCAATGGCGCGGTCTTATGGCCAAAGATTATTGATTATCAGGCTGACATTCTAAGCAGGTCTCTTTCTGGACGTATTACGGCGTTGTCAACATAATTACTGAAGCGCTTGTAATCTCGTTACCAGCTTATACGGTCTGGAAATTGCAAATGCCAGTCAAGCAAAAGACTGTGGTTGTCGCATGTTTTGGAATCCGCGTCGTGTACGAAGAACTTGTAACGTACTCGCGAGACTAGCTAACGATCAATCCAGTGTCATCAGCGCTGTAGTCGCTCAGCTCGTTCTTCTCGGCCAACATCAAAACAGCAAGGACTTGACTTTCGACAATTGGTCGTATTATCTCTCAACGCAATTCGTCCAAAATCTCAGTGTTGTTACCGCCTGTATCCCGTATATCAAAAACATATTGTTAGGCCTCGAGTCGGGCATGTTTCAGACTGGTCATTTCCATCTGGGAACACTTCGCAAGGACTCGCGCAAGCCCCAGTATTCCAAGCCCACGGGAACAACATCAGGCAACGGTACTACGGGGGGAGCTTCGACACGGTTGGGTGATTTCTCAGCGCACGATTTTGCTCACGACGCCGCGGCGGACATTACGCCTCGTCTCGACCCTCCGTATGCGGAGAACTCCGCTACTGCTGAGCCCGTCACGCCGACCGAAGAGTGGGACGTGGAAAGCCAGTCCAGCGGAGCGAAAATTATCAAGCAGATAAGAGAGGTCTTGGTAACCAGTAATTAGGTGTCTGGGTATGCTGCAGCGACTTGCGCTCACAGTGACGGGATTATAACTATTTGCAGAGCCTGATGGACTCTTTGTCTAGTATTCCTGCTCATCATGGTTACGAACCAGCTCGTTCCTCACGCTTGAACTTTGCCTGTCATCTAAATCTTGATACTTGTAAATTACGAACAAGCGTCTGGGGTAGAGTACAGTAACTTAAGATTTGCTCCGGTGACAGACCACCCAGTACAATACATTTTGCCAAGCATTCGCAAATAGTTTTGAAACCGCTAAATTCATAATGGATCCGGTACATCCTCCACCCATGCATCAGAAAGCGGGTCCAGCTCTCAATTGGAGGAGGAAAGGGCGTTCCCTTCCATTCAGCCTTCTCGCACCCCACCACCGCATGCAGCAGCTTACGTCACCGTCTCCTCGGGGCGCTTCGTGGCTGGCTTCATGACTCGTGCACATCCCAGGTCAGGGCCTCAAACAAGACACCATACCCTCTTCGCACCAAAATCGCACATCTCTGCTTAAAGGTTTTGCTTCGATCCTCTGATTGCTTTCCGGCACGAATGTCTTCCGCATATCGTCGTACGCTACGAGATCCCATATACAGAATTCAGCCTCTTTAGTCTTCTCCCAAATAATTCTGAGCGCGTTGTTCCTTTCTTTGCAAGCTTGTTCTCATAGGTTTCAGACCAAAATGGATCACGGTCAAGAACTTGGAGATCTGAACAACAGGACCCATCCTTATGTTGGTACTTACACCGCTATCAGCGGATCCAGACATCGTCACAAGGACGAGAACACACTAGCACGGCTGGGCAAGAAGCAAGTACTGAAAGTAGGTATTCCCATCCCCATCCCCATCTCCAAAGCGACGGATAGTGATCATTAAATTTAGCGGCGTTTTGGATTTCTCTCTCTTATTGGATTCAGCTGCACAATCCTTGCGACATGGGAGACCGCTTTAGCGTAAGCAAAGGAACGCTCTTCTCTTTAAGAGGAGGGTACTAAGGACACGAATAGACTCTTCCAACAGGCTTTCCAAAAGTAAGATAGTTGTATGTTGCAATCGTTCGGATTAGAGGATAACACTGAGCAGTGGGGGGCCAGCGGGTCTGATCTACGGCTTCCTTATCGCATGGTTCTCGAGCTTGTCTGTCTATCTAGTCATTGCGGAAATGGCTTCAATGTAAGTCATCCCTATCGTGGAATCCACGTTACTGATGGCATCAATATAGGGCACCCATTGCTGGTGGACAATACTTCTGGGTCTCCATGTTGGCGCCAGCCAAGTACAAACGATTCCTTAGCTACATCACAGGTAAGAATCCATCTGACTGCAATCCAAGCCTAACTCAGCATTGGTCTTCATAAGCTTGCTAGTCAATGATCGTCAGAGTAATTGACCGACGATATACGTCCGGCGCTAATCTCCAGGCTGGCTCACCTCCATTGCCTGGGTGGCTGTATTGGCCACTGGGACTATTTTCGTTGGAACAATACTGCAAGGTCTGATAATACTCGGCAACGACAATTACGAGCCTCATCCATGGCACGGGACCCTCCTCTGCTGGGCGGTTCTCGCGGTCGCAGTCTTCATCAATACAGTCGTTAGTAGTCTACTACCAATGATTGAGGGCATCATTCTTGTCCTGCACGTGTTGGGATTTTTTGCAGTTCTGATTCCGCTTGTATACTTGGCTCCTCACGGCTCTACTGCAAGTATATTCCGTACAGTACTTAACGAGGGTGGATGGCCTACCCAAGGCCTTTCATTTTGCGTTGGCTTCATAGGCAACGTTACTACATTTGTTAGTATTTTACCTCCCTGGCAGACTGTTGGGGTCTTTAGACTAACAATGGCGAATCTAGGCGCAGATACTGCAGTACACGTGAGTTTCCTCGCCTCTGAATAGGTACGCAGCTGAGACTCTCTAGATGTCAGAAGAAATCGATAATGCGGCAATAAATGTACCTAGAGCCATTGTGACCTCTATGCTTCTCAATGGTGCCACTGGCTTTGCTATAGTAATCGCGGTGATGTTCTGCTCGGAAAATATTGTCACGGTTTTAGTACGTACCCGCCCGCTCTGGCTGTCCCTACAGGTCACTGCTAACGAAGTAAAATTCTAGAAATAAAATATTTATTTAATACTACGTTACGTTTTTAATATTTTCGTTAATTAATTCGATAAAGAGATAAGTTAGTAGGTTACGAATTTAGAGTTTCTCTAACTCTAATAATTAAAAAGCTCGTATATTAATTATTTTATAATTTATAATATAATATATATTTTAACGTAGTGAATAACTCTATTAATAAGTTCGAAAACCCCGATTTTTACGTATTTTATACCGAAAATACGTAAAATACTATAAATCCGTTTTAATTAATTTTAGATTTATTAACTACCTATAAAGTGTAGGCCTACTCGAAGACAATATTGAGGCAGAGATTCTGGAGGGCGGATGATACACGCGGTATCTGTTGCGATAGTTCTATCCCGAAGGCGTTGTGAAGCGTGGACACAATCCATACCCTCGAAAGAAGACGTGGCCAGGCGATCCCTACACGGCAATTCCGACGAGGGACAAGAGCTATGGGTGTCTCGCTGCATGGCTTGCCGAGGAAATTGATTACAGAATTAAGGACGCTCCAGGACCTATACCACGAGAAAATTTTGCCAGATTGGAGAATAAACCTGGATTGCGATCCCACGAACCAAGAGAGCGCAGCGCACAGTAGCAGCGAGTCCGACGCCGGTGATAGTGCAACGAGGCGTGCAGATATCAGGCAGGCGGCTTCCCATCCAGCAGTGCGGAGTCCGACTCGAGAACCCTCATCAGTCAAACCACGGTCGACGGAGGCCACCACCGGCGATGCTCCATTCCAAGAAACACAGCAATTCCTTGATGAATACGCAAATTCATCCGAGCGGAAGACGAACCTAGATCCTTCGAACTATCTCCACCCATTCCATCGCATTGCCAGCAGCGCCACCTGCATCCCAATGGCGAGTACCAACTTGTCGCGTCCAAGATGGGTGAATCAAGCCTGAGAGCTTTGTTTAGGTAGAAGACATCGGCGCAGTGGCGCTATGGGCCCACCAGGGCAAGTCAGGATGCAGTCGAAGATGCCTGTTATGGGAATGAATTGACTTTGATAATATTCGAAGAATACATAGGCGGCGAAAGGAGGAAACCAGATTACTAGGCGCAGATCATTCTTCGCAAATTAGGAGTGCAACCCTTCCACTTGTTGAGGCACTGTCATTCCTAATTTCCTTCGCACCTTTATCTCCCCTCGGCAAGCTTACTGTGTCTTCGGTTTTACAGAGATTTTCTCCCTGGTCCTCAATTGTCGCCGCGGTCCTGCCCTTCGTATTTTAACTAGACTCCCCTTCCTCTAAGCCTCTACTCGATCGAATATTTGGTTCCAGGTCCAGGTTCCAGGCCTTCTATCCTACCTACCGCGAATCTGCACCTATTGATACAACTTGGGTCTTTCCTTTCTGTAGAGCCTTCGCTATGGCTCTGGCATCCTGCTGCAAGAATCATGCTTCAGCTGAAATTAAGGTGAACCGCCTAACAAGCCGAAACCCCGCCCCCTACTGCTACGAATCTACTGCCATTCAATACTACACTGCATTTCTATTGCCGCGTAATCTCCACTAGTCCCTATCATTTCGCCAAACCTTTGATCTAATGATCATGTTACATTGACTAGCTTGAACTGGATTCACTACACGAGTGGCCAGCTCCGTATCAGCTGCCGATCTGAAGCACCAGGACCCGCATGATCAACCACCAAAAGGTTGAAGAAGAGCTATCAGCCCACACCATCATCCGTTCTACTGGGATTGGTACAGCACAGGTCCGGCCCCCTGGATAGAATTCGCGCCAGCCGCTTAAAGGCGAAGCCAGACACCGGCGTGGGGCCAGAATGCCATGCAATAGGCCCGAGGACGGCAGGCCCAAGCTCGATAGCGAACAGCAGTGATCTATTGCCATTGTGCCTTGGGCTGTGCACGTTCCATTGGTGCCGTGCTGCAGAGGCATTGCTCTTGGTCAGCCAGCGCCCTTATAGCATCTAGTGCCGTTGATTGGAGCGAAGACTGTCTTCTGCTCCAAGGCGCAGGTTCTAGCGCGGCCGGTGAACGGATCAACAAATCTGTGGCTGCAGGCAAGGGTCAATTGACAGGGGTATATGGATCTCCATACCGTTGCACTGCCTGGACGGAATTCCAACATGGGCTCCACCCCAGCTGGTTACTGGACAGATAACTGCATCCATGGAGGGCCACGTTCATGGTGGATAAGAGATACACCCTCACGCCCTGATTGAAGGATCGAATACGAGGTGTGATATAAAGGGTGACACATCTGAGTGTGCCACTAGCTGCGCGCGCGAGAGTCGTTAGGGGTGCATGGATCTCGAAGCTGTTGTACTGCCTGAGTAGGAAGTCGCCGTGGGATGAGGGACGAGTGTCTGGGCCAAAGTGAAAAGAGTAGTCGAAGGAGCTGGGCAAGCCAAGCCTTTACCAGCACATAAGGCTCCTCCGCCGCGGCCTTCTGATGATTCTGTAGTACTTTTTCTTTCTTCGCCAGTGAGAATCAGATACTGTAAAGCTTTTTAGCATGATACAATCGCTGATACTTTTTCACGCACTATCTTGCGGCGATGGCGTATCTGAGATTTATCTATTTGGCCGTTTTAAAACAGGCTCCTCATAATCCCATCGTCGAATACGTAGAGCTTGAGGCTTTCCATGGACACTTGCTGCTACATTAAAGTAATCATTCCTACCTCACGTTACTATGGCTCCTGTAGCTGTCTTCCGCTGTGCCGGCAGAACTCCGGCCCATATAGACTGGCATTTTAAAGTAGGACAAGCGAACTTCCTCTCCTTTTATCTTTGGATATCTTACAACTAAACACACAACAATATCACATCCACTGACGAACGTGCCTCGTCCTTTTCAAATATAGCGCTCCGTTATGGAGTTTACCGGTCATCCGGCTAATCCTTGCTCTAAAGTGTCCCAATCTGAGCAAACCTTTTCTTCAACACCACCCTCCGCCTTTGCTACATCTCGCCTTGACTCCAAATACAGCCCCGCTGCTCACCATCGGTCATCAAAGCTTGAGACGTCCCTTCCTACCTCTTGGTCTTCTCCACCTCGACAGGATCTGACCTACGATTTCACCGATTTCTGGACTCCATGGGCTGGCGCCTCCAAACACAGCCCCGCTATTCAACGTCGATTACAAAAGCTTGAGACCTCTCTTCCTACCTCTTGGTCTTCTCCACCACAACAGAATCAGACCTATGATTTCACCAATTTCTGGACTCCATGGGCTCAACATAGCACCAGAGAAGCTGACAGTACGTCAGAACCTAACATACTTCTGTTTTCAACACACTAATGACAAGACACCTCATAGTCTCCTCGAATAATTCCACTCCTATTCTAGATCCCCAAACTTCTACCAACAAATCTCCATTATCTATGGCCCACCCAACGGTACCTACTAGTAGTCTTGGCGCCATCCAAATCGACTGGCAAAAGAAAATCTTTTCTAGTGGATACGAAGTCCACCCCAATGGAATTATTGAGGAGGACCTCACTACATTCGATAATGAGGTACGTGGGCCTTCTCTCATTCATTTCTTATCAAATACTTATCGTAACAAAGGACAAATCTATTATCGGAAAAGCCGGCCTCGCTGCTGGTAAAATCTATTTTGATCAGATGTCTACTACTTCTACTACATCATCATTACAGGGCTCATTCATAAGCTCTGGATTTTGTTACGAGCGGCGCTATTTCATCTCCACAGGTCATTTCCGGATCCAGAGTCTTAAAGCTCTGATGTTACTGGAATGTCCTAAGAGTAGAAACAATGTTCGGATCTCTACTCAGGCCTATTCCAATAGAGATAACAGTATGTAAAACACCTTTATATAAGGGTTCACTTTAAAGACTAATTATCAAAATAGTGAGTAATACGCGCACAGCTTTTTTGTACTGTCATATCAAAGATTTGGATATAGTAATCTTTTGCCTGAATGACGGTCAAAGAGACTGGGATTTTTGTATCCGTCGTGAAGATCTTGACTCGACGAATAAGTATTTACACCAGGATGCTTGGACTGTTGGTTACGCATCTCAAGACAAAAGCGAATGGGAGAAATATCTTCTTAAACATTTCAATCTCCTTAGTCCTGAGCAACAAGATACTATGAAAGAAGTTCAGGTAATTATGATTCCCATGCGTAAAAAACAATTCGTTTGCTATTTACTAACAAAATTATTTTAGTGTCCTAACTTCGAACAAACTTTCCGACCAAATCAGCGAGCTGTTCAATGCGGGAAATTGGATAACTTAGAGGTACAGAATGGCAATGCGCTGTGGGGCTATCATTCTATACCTGGCTGGTTTGGAATGTCCGGCTCTATGATTGGAGTGATTGAGAATAGACGACAGGCTAGGATAATTGGCCTTTGTAAGTAGTTCCCTCTGAACTCACCCCTACTCACCAGACTCCTGGTTGTATAACTCGAGCTAAGAACTTTCAGATAAAGGTGGAGAACCGAATGAACTCCAAAACCGCCTTGTACCCTTCACTCCGCAGGTCCTTACGTGGATAGAGCGTGCAACTGCACCCCCTCGCCTACATTTTGTCGGAGAAACAATACCGGATAGATCTACCTTTACACCGAATACATCTTTCACCAAGGTCTTTACTTTCTGTAACCTAGGTCCAGATATACTATCAGCCGGTTGTCGCCTCTGTTTAGTTACCAGCCCTGAGCTGACTGATATCTATGACGATTCAACGAAGCCTTATGACTTTATGTTTGGGAAACTGGCGGAACTGGAGGTTTGCGCTAGTGGACATGATGTTCTAAAAGGCCACACATTTACAGTCGAGATACCTCTACAAGCTCCGAACCGTGAAGGTTTCGCGCGTTGGGAATGGTGGCTCCGAGACGTGACAGGGGTTGGCATAGATCAGCTTTGGTGCTGGATTAATGTCGTTCAGGCATGAATGATCTCCCAAAACGCGATTGCATACTAAGTCATTCGACAAGAGGCTACTCGGCAACCACATGAGAACGCCATATCAGAATGCGGTCCACACCGCCATACCAGTACCAGAGGAGAACAAGGATGAGGGCTATGACGACGAACATGATACCCACTGGGTTACAACTGAAGACTGAGTCTGAAAGCTAGCCAGATTTGGACTGGCCCCACGGTAAAACAGTTTCAATTCAAAAACACCGGCAAACGACTTTCCTGGCCATTCGAAAACTGCGCTAAGACCTCATTTTGCCAGCATGCGACACCAATCCTCAGGGCCCTGGCCTTTCCACATTAATACTCCGATGACGCTAAACGCTTGCCCCCTGTTTTCCCGACACCATGGCTACCACCGCCAGCTGCCTGCGCCACCTCTACACCTCCCTGTCGCCTCACCTCGCTGTCGCGATTTGAACATCCAGCGCTTTTGCGGCTCTACGCCAAGCTTTGAGGCTCTGCGGCACTACCCGTGACTGCCCCGCACACCGACTGCTCAAGAGCTAGGGACATACCATGCTTGCTTGCTTCTACATGTAGACGCCACTTGCGTCATTGCTTGCGATACCCCACATCAGCGTGTCAACGAGGGCGTTAATGTCTTTCTTTTGAAAGAGGCGATCTGTCACGGGGTGGACTTGGAATGAGTGTTACCAGGCTGAGCCTCGGTACTTACCATTCTAGGACTAGCGCCTTGGCCTGATCCCAGCATATCAGGCCTGCAATTCCATAGATATTCAACATTCTTTCACACTACCAATAATAACTACTAATGAAGTACTAAATTTTAATAATATTACTAGCGAAATTAATACGTATTTAAATTCTAAATACGATTATCTATATTTTAATATATAATAAATTCTATTATAATTATATTTATTACTTTTAATATTTTCGTAAAAGACGGATATTGTAGATAACACTGAGAAATCACTAGCTGACCTCAGCGCTAAACTGGCAAAGTTGAAGAGCCAGAATCAGAATGTAGGTGATTGTTTTAGTGTGAAAATCAATAGCGGACTATTTCGTGTTAACTGGGAGCTTACTAGGCATGTCGTCGACGCATCAGATGTGTGCGCAACTATTGTCGTTTTCAACGCCCGTACTCTTGCCTTTTATGAAAAACGTTCCGTATACGTTGGCTTCGCGGATTGACGTGCGTATTTAAAAATCATGGGACAATCGCGGTACACTAACGGCAAAAGCAACAGTGTTGCAAACAAGTCACAACGCTCTATGGAAGCTATAGTTCAAGTCTGGGTCGACGGAAGCTGTTTAAACAACGGTATCAACAACGCGAACAGTGCGGTAGGTATCTATTACGGTCCAGAAGATCAGCGTAACTTTTCATCAAAGCTTTCAGGAGACAAACAAACTAACAACAGAGCTGAACTGCTAGCTGTACTGTACGTACTTTGCACCAACCTTGTCACCACCAACCTCAAGATATACACTGACTCTCAATACTCTATAAAGTGTCTGACGGAGTACCACTGTAGGTGGCAATTGAACGGGTGGACTACATCCAAGGGCGGTGCCGTGGAGTCGGTAAGTATCATTAAATACTCGTTAGGCCTTACTACGTCGATATAAAAATAAATATTTCGAGATATTAGTTTATTAATCGTAAATCTTATTAGTAAAATATCGAATTATTTAAAATACTCAAATACGTTAATAGACTCGTTTATTATTTTAATATTTTGAAAGATTGAAAGAATTATAATAAATTCTTGATAATATAATTAGAGTAGTCTCTAGTATCTAGTATCGAATAAAAACTCTTTTAAATAATTATAATTTATTAATATTAAAGTAATAGAGATTAAACGAGATTTTTTATATTTTATATAAATATTATTAAATACTAAGTAATTGAAAAGAGGAAAAGTTACGTTATTAAATATCTTTTATTTTAAAAAGATTATATATTAGAATAAAATCGTTAAATAAACGTTAAAGATATCTTCGCTAATAAGTTAATTTAGAAATACGAGTAGTATTTCTTTTTAAAGGTTTAGGATTTTAATTAACTCGGCACAAAGTTAGTAAATAATTTAAATAATTTAATAAATTATTAAAGAAAATCTTTACTAGATAATATCTTTATTTAATAAATTAAAATTAAAACCTTTAATTAGTTTCCTCTTTATTCTCTATTTAATATTATTTTATATTAATATTACTATTAAATATATTTAATATTATAATACTCGAGTTTTATTATCTAGATAAATATCTATTTATACTTCGATTTATAAAACGCAGAATTGGATTCCTAGAATTTATAACTCGATCGCCTTAAAAGTAACTAGTTAATTAAATTATCAATATTTATAAAATCTATATTAATTAAAATTAATCGTATTTAAATATTTTAATATATATAATTTATAGACTCTTTTATATAGATTCAAGTTTCTAGTTATTATTACTCTATAATTAGATAATATATTTATATAGAAGAGAACTTCGGATAAACTAAGAATTATATAGTTATTCTATAATAATTAGTTAAATATATCTAAATATTCTTGTAATATATTATTTATAGTATTAAGAATTTACAATTTATTTATTCAATTATTTCTAAATATTTATAGATTATTTAGAGTTCTATTAACTACGTCGTTATATACTCGAAAATAATAGGTTTCTCTCTCTAATAATATATTAATTTCGTTTTAAAATAGGGCTCTCTAAATATTTATATTTTTAAACTCGATATAAAATTATCGTAACTCGTAAAAGTCGAGGACCTTTAATTAAAATTATAGAAATATAAAGTTATTAATAAATTAATATAGAGGATTGAATAATTATTAAATATCTGTAATATTACTATTTCTATATATTTAATATATAGAGTTATTTTATTTAATTACGCTAAATCTATTTAAATACTAATACTCTTATTTAGAAATAACGATATTATAAGTTAGTAATAATATTAAATTATAAAATATTAACCTTAATAACTAGTCCTAGTATAATTTATACTAGAGTGAATTTATTAGGATCTATTAACTACGTTATATAATTAATTATAATAACTAATATATTAATATAAATAATTTCTTATTCTCGTTTTTTTAATACTAGTTATATTATTATATAATAATAAATCCGAATATACTTAATATACGAATAGTTTATTAAATAAGAATTTATTTTAATACCTAACTAATTATTTATATTATAACGAATAAAGTTAATATTATTTTCATTATAATTTAACTCTTCTAGGAGTAGGCCTAGATATAATAACTCTTTAATAAAATTAAACTAGGCTATATATTCAAATTTAATTATTAATAAAGTATATAGTATTTACTATTTAATTAACGATATAATAAATTTATTCTATAATTATATTATATAACTAGAAATAACTCGACTAGTATTTTAATTATTAATATATAAAATACTTCTCTAGAGTATTATTTTGAATTTTGGAACTAAAATTAACTTTATAAATAATTAAACTATAACGTAATCCTAGGTTTATAATATCGATTAAATATTTATAATTTCGTTTAATAATATTAAAATACGTACTAGTAGAGTTTATAATATAATAATTATATTTATTAATAATAAAAGCTAGATCTAGTCTAATTATAATAATTAGTTATTAGAGTATTTTATTAAAGATTAGTATATTTCCGTCTCTTCTTTATTAGTTTCCTAGACGTCGGGAGTCTTCTATATCGTTTGCTGACATCGTCTATCATATACGTGGCCGAGATGTCTACTGGAGTAACAGTCGCTTGCGTACCCACACTTGGACCAGTCTTTTCACCCCACCGCTTTGGACCTAACGCCAAAGCTGTCTATCAACCCAAAGGCAGCCAAGGTACTCCATTACACAACGAGTCCTCCAGTCGAAAACCTCTTCGAGGTTTAGGAACTAGAAGATTTCGACGAGCGATCCTTCACGACACTTGAGAGGGATGATGTCGAGCTCAAGATAGGAAGTGGCTATCAAGCTCACGCTGAGAGCACCGGTGCATTCAAAAGTTCTGATCATGATATTGACGCGAAGGAGATCAATGTGAGGAAGGATCTTGATGTACATGAGTCACCGCGATCATAGAGAGGAGAATGTTTGGTCAATAGGAATTGAAGACCTTAAGCTATAGCAGATGCACCGAATTCAATAATGTCATAGCCTGGCCACAATTCCCATAGAAAAACCGCGCCGGTCTCTATTCTCTAGGAAAATTACACTACAATAAATAAATTACCTAATTAGTATAATAGTGTGAAGGCGACTTATTCTTGCGCGCTAATATATATAATATATTCACTCCGCCCCCTAATTCCCAATTTATATTTAGTACTAAATGCGGTAATAATATATCTCGCTAATTTACTATAGATATAAGTTAGCCTATATAGAAAATTACGGAATCCTTAGTACTTTTTTTTTCTAGCGCTCCTCTATATATATAAACCTAAATCTACGAATAACGCTTTAATTATATTAACCTTATATAAATAGATAATTTAATTTAATACGACTCTAACGCCGTAAAATAAACTTAATCGATTTATTAATACGGAATTTATTAAAGGTTAAAGTTTACAACTAAAATTCTAGAAATTAGGCGTAGAAATTAGGCGTAGAAATTAGGTTTTCTATATTAATTCTTTAGCTCCTTTTCGTTCTAAAGTTTTATATATTTTATTAAATCTACTACTAATCTTTAAAGCCTTATAATATATTAAGTATCTATCGAGATAAGTTATTTAGAACTCTGTCTAGTAGAGTTATCTATTAATATAAAATTGATATCTTAGAAACTTTATTCGTGGACTTGGTGGGGCATATAGCGCGCCAAAAAAAGAAAAAAAAAGTGCCCAGGATTCCGCAGCTTTCTGTATACGCTAAAGCCAGCCGTGATCCCCAGGGTTTATCAGCCATGCTTCCGGCGTTGCATTCAATTCAATTGAAGGAGCTGACCACCCACCCTCACGAGTACAGATCTCATTGACCATCCACCATCGCTGTCTGCCCTTAGCCTGAGGTTTATTTAGTTTGTTAGAAAGAGGTATCACAGCCACTTTTTGCACTTAGGCAGCCTTCCAGCAAATGTCTTCAACAGAGGCCCCTCCATTCGCAGTAGTCATCTGTCATGGCTCCTACCACACACCCGCCCCCTACCAGCTTTTCGTGTCAACTCTAAAAGCACAGGGTATCGAAGCATACTGCCCGCAACTGCCCTCGTCCGACCTCCGCAAAATGAACGTCGGCGATATATCTAAGCCAGATTACGACAGAGAACCACCAGTAGGAGGGTATCCACAACCCAATGACGATGCCGTAGTCCTTAATCAGCTCTTGAGCGAACTCATCACCAAGTCGGGCAAGAATGTCATTCTGGTTGGACATTCAGCAGGAGCCTTCACTGCCACCATGATAGCGGTCCCCGAGTTTCAAGCCAGAATTCGTAAGGAAAAGGGAGAGAAGGGGGGTATCATCGGTATTTTCTACGAGTGTGGATTTCTAATTCCAGTGGGCGAGTCGACGCACAGCTTCTTCCAGCCCAAAGACGGCAGCGAAGCCGTAATCCCGCCATACTGCCAATTCCACGTGGGTTCCCTCAAAAACTTAGCCTTCCTTATAATCACTAAATCCCTTTCATGTCCACGTCCCGCCGTCTCGAACATCGGGCTGATTTACTTTCAAAATCCAGAAACACGGCTTTGCCGGCGTCGCTTCCACAAAAGATGGCGCAAAATACTTCTTCAATGGCCTCGACGACGCCACAGCCAAACACTACGAGGCAACCTTGACAGCATCCGCAAACCCTACAACAGTTCTGACTAACGACGCGTACACTGCTCTACCTTGCGCCTATCTGGTGACGGACAATGATATGGCCTTGCCGCCAGCTTACCAGGATGGCATGCTTGCGATGCAGAATCAGAGGCCTGGCGTTAAGATGACTGTGTATAGATGTCCAAGTGGGCATTCGCCGCATTTGACGTGGACTGAGGGATTGGTTGGGGCGGTGAGCGATTTTGGACGAAAGATAGTTGGGCGCTGAGATTATGTAGTGGATTCACGATCCATAGATTTCTTGCACTCTATTAGCGATCAATACCGCCAGGTCGTATGATACCACTTTTTAGAACCACTAGTAAACGAGGAAGCTATCGTAATTTATAACTACTCTACTAAAAGTTTATTTATAAAATTATACCTAATTCTTAATTCGCGCTACTAATATAGTAGTAATAGTAATAATTTATAAATATTAATATAGAATGATAACGAATTAGTAAATAAATATAATTAAAATAACCTCTAGCTTAGAGTATTATTTTCGTATAAATAATTATCGGAGTAATAAATTAAATCGGATAATTAAAGGATAATAGAGATAAAGTTAAAGAAAATAATAAAAGATATAGTAACTCAACGCGTTCTACTATAACGATAACGATATAATAGAGAATTAAAATTAAAAACTAGGTAAAAGGATTTTAAAAATATATTATTATATTAAAAAAGTTAATAATTAATATTATAGAAATAATAGAGAAGATCAAATTATTAGAAATATAATATATAATAATATACGAATTATAATTAATATAAATTATATTCGGATTAATTTTAAATTAAATTAGAGAATTAGTAAAAAATTGAAAATTTAAGAAATCTAAATAAGAGTGTTAAAATAAGAGAATAAGTTATTTAAAATAAAAAATAACGTATTTTTATTATTAACTAACTAGGTTAATACCGCTCGAGAAGATATTTTAATTTAATAAAATATATAATAAAAATAATCCTCTCTCTTTTTATTATAATTTAACGCGAAGATAAAATAATTAATAATTAGAAAATATAGTATTAAAGATAAGAAATACTCGAGAGAATAAATAACTTTTAATTAATTAAAATATTTCGAAATAGTTTATTTAGTAATAGAATCGATTATTAAAACTCGATAAATAATAAAAGATAATATATTCTTTATATAATAACGATAGAAACGAAATAAGAGTTAAAGAGAGCGAATTAATAAATAAAAAGTATAAATATACTAACTAAAGTACTAAAATAAATATATATAATAATATTATATAAATCTCGAATTAGAGCCGTTGATACGAGTAATTTAAAAAATAATAATAAAATTTTTAAATAGAATAATTATAAATTATATTTAAATCTAGAAATAATATCTAGAAAATTATTAAGATTTGTATTTAAACTAGATATATATAATTAATAAAAAATTATTTTATTTTATTTCTAGAAATATTAGATTATAAAGCCGTGAATAGAATAATTATAAATAAAATTTTAAAAATCGAGAATCTTTTATTAAGAAGTAAAAGAGAATCGAGAACTCGATATAATATATAATTACTAAGAGTATAATTATATTAATCTAATATATAAAAATATAACTAAATATAATATTTATACAAATATCTATTAATTGAAAAATTATAATATTAAGAAATTAAATAAAATATAGCACTCGGTATACTTTAATAAATATAAATTTTAAAATAGAATTTTTTTAATTTATTAGAGAGCGATATATCGGACTCGATAAAAATTAGAGAAAAAATTTAAAAAATTTAATATATCTTCAAAGATAGCGCTCTAAAGTTTCTAGAAATAACTAGATAACGAAGAGTTTATACTAGTATTAATTAAGAGCGCGAGGAAGAGAAAAGTATTAAAAAATATAACGAGTAAATTCTAAGATATCGTTAACTCGTCTAAAAGAAATTAAAAAAAAGAAAATAATAATTCGATTAAAATAAATTAGAAAGTTATTTAAATTCTTAATAATTTTCTAATATCGATATTTAATTAATTATATATAAACTAGTCAAATTCAATATTTATTTAATATTTATAAATTAGAATAAGAATTTATAAATATAATATTAATATTATATTATATTAAAACTAGATATTAATAATTAGAATTCGAGTTAAATTTACGTATTATATATATTTTCTCTATATTAATCTTATTAATTAATAACGTAATCGATAAGATATTAATACATTTATTAAAATATAATATTATTATATTTGTTATATAACTAGTTATTTACTCTCGGCTCTCAAAATTCTTTAAAAATAAATTCTTTTATTAAATAATAAAGATCTTTATTAATTTAAATACTAATTTATATATTATTATATATACTTTAAATATTATAATTTAATAATCTTTATCTCTCTTTATTTTTTTAAATAATAACTTATTAAAAATATAAAGATAAATTATATATAATATAAATATATTAATAATACTAACTCCTTAAACAAGTTTAGGAGACTTATTATATATAATAAAATATAATATATAGAATACTATTGAGGAATTATTCGAAAATATATAATTCTCTTAGTTATTAAACGCGAAAATAAATAATTAAAATATGAAATTCGAGATTATTCTCGCGACATTAAGGATAAATAATTATTAATTATATTATTTAATATTCTTCCTAAAGATTTACTCTCGGTAATAGCCGATAATTCGATAATTAATTATTATTTATACGATTTAATAATATAATAACGGAATTTATATTTAAATCATTATAATATAATTTTATTTAACCTCGTCTAGTTTAAGTAATTTTAAATCTAATTTAAATTTAAACTTATTTCCTTATTTCTATTTTAATATAACCGGAATAAGAAATAAATAAATACTCTATATACTAGTTTTTACTCAAATAATAATTAATTTTATTCTAATTATCGTTCTTTATTTTTTATTTCAATTTATTTCTATATTATAATTATATAATAATTTATTCAATCTAGCCTCTAGTTTAATATTTATCTAGATATTAATCCCGTTATTTAATATTATAGAAAATTAACTATTTAACTAGTACTTTTATATATAAAATAAATTATTATAAAAAATTAACTCTTTATTCTCGAGAAACGAGTTTAATAATTTAAAGTCGAAGTATAAAATAAACCCGTTAACTTCTTAAATACCTTCGATAACTTATATATTTAAATCGGAAATAATATTTTATTCGATATTTTACCCTCGTTTATATTTTCTTTTTATTTATTTATATTTTATATAAAATCCCTCGCTAATATTATTATATAAGTAATAATATAGGTCGTATTTTTTTTAATTTAAATTATACTCTAATTTTAGATATTCGATATAAATTTTCTTAATTAAATTTTAATTATAGGACTTCGTTTATTATTTTTATTAAATTATATTTTCCTTTTTTAATAAACTCGAATATCTTCTCGATTAGAGAAATTATTATTAATATACGGAGATTAATATCAAAACTCTTAATTAACGTAGAAATTTATTTTAACTTTAAGTATTAATAACTTTTTAAAGAGTTTTTATATTTTTAAAATAAAAGGACCTCGAAGTAATAATTCGAGTAATTTATTATAAAGATTTATTTAGGTAGATATCTAGAGTATATTCTTTATCTCTTTAATATTTGAATAATAGAACTCGATTTTAAAACTTTCTTTAAATACTCTTTAAGAGGGTTACGAGGAGCGTAGTAAATTATTATTTAAATAACTTTTATCGAGACTAGATATTTACTAATTTACTATTATTTTTAATATTTATTAAGACTTTTAATATCAATCTCCGTAGTATTAATTTAAATCGATTTTTCGTTTTAACGAGATTATGTACTTTTTTAATATATAAATAAAATCCTAAACTTTATTTCGTAATAAATAATAATAATAATAAATTCGAATTTTTATATATATAAATAAATAACCTAAATAAGTTAATTTTAGAATATTAAGAATTTCGATAAAGTTTTAATAAATCTCTATATCTTTCCTAAATTTATTATTATAGTTATAATTAATTTACGATATATACTATAACCGAGAAGTATATATTTAAATTTATATTTATATATCGAGCCTCTATACGAGGGCGTGCGATTTCTTTAAAAAACAAGAAAATTATTATAAATATAATATTAATTTAGATCGATCTTCCGTCTTAACGAGATTATATACTTTTTTAATATTTTTATAAAATCTTAAACCCTATTTCGTAATAGAATTAATTAAGAATTCGGAGTATAAATAAAACTAAAATAAACTAGATACGTAGAATTATACTTTTATATAAAGAATATATATAAATTATAATTATTACTTTATCGATAATATAAAATTATTTATATAAAATTTGAATTAATTATAAAGAAAAAGATTTTTAATTTAATAAATTATTATTAAAATATTAACTTTTATTTTTTTAGAATTTTTATTAAGTAATTAATAAAATTATAGGAAATCTATAATAATTTATTTAAATAAAAAAATACTCGAAATTATCTCCGAGAATTTAAATAAAACTTTATATCTTTTAATAAATATTTCAATCTCGTTTCTAAAAGAATTTTTTTTTATTAAAAAACGAATTCTTAATTATAAATATAAATATATACTTTTTATTAATAATATCTATATTCGCTTATTAAATTATTCTTAATTAATTTTCAATATAATTTTTTATTTATTTTTTATTATATATTAAAGTTTTATTTACTCGTTAAATTATTTTTTAATTAATAATTTTAACTAGATTTATTTAAAACTCTATTTCTAAATAATTTAGTAAATAGTTTCTTAATTTTAATATATTCAGTTTTTATTTAATCTCTCTCTAATCTTTTCTATTTTTTTATTAAATAAATAACGCCGATTATTATATTTTAAATTAAATATAATAAAGATTAATTCGAGAGTTACTTCTCTTCTTCGGTTATAAAATATTTAGTAATATATATTATATATTAGTCTTTTTTACTACTTATTATTCGGTATTAAATTTTATTAATATTTAGATATAAATTAATCCTAGGCTTCTCAATATTTTAAAATAATTAATTTTATATTAATTTTATTATTATTTATTATTTATTAATATAATAATAATTATAATGAAATTTAATTAAATATACTAGTTATTTAAATATATATATATTTATATCTTTTGAAATATAATATAAATATAATTTCTTATTCAAAAATAATTAATAAAAGAAGTTTTATAATAAAATAACTATCGAATTAAATTACTATAATTATAAAAATAATTATAATTATATAAGATTAAATAATATAGAAAGTTAAATATTAAAGAAATTAAATAATTTAACTAGTTTATTAATTAAATAAATAGAAAATATATATAATTTAGTAATAAATTATTGATACTACTTTAATAATTATTATAATATTATAAAATATAAATAATCTTAATTATCCTAAAATATTATAATTATTAAATCGAAGATTTATTAAAATTTAAAATATTTAATATTAATAAATATAATTTACTTACTCTATTATATATATATATATATATTGAATATAATTAACTAATTTAATTTTTATAAATATATAAATTTACTATATTTAATTTATCTAGTAAAAGAAATTAGAGAATATATAAAAATATATATAAAAAATTATAATTAAAATAAAGATTAATATAATTAGAATATATATTAAAATAGCGCGTTAATAAATTATAATATTAACTTTATAAAGAGAGAAGAGAAGTAATTTTTTCTTATTCTCTTCTTTTTTTTATTTTAAAGAAGGGAGTTACGTTAATAAAATAAAAACTAACTCGATTATAATTTATAGCGCTCGATAAATATCTTAAAAGTCTTAAATACGATATTTATCTACTAATTTAATATACGCCCGAGGTATATAGTTAAAGGGCTTAAAATTACTCGGGTATATACCGAGTAAATTTAAAATTACTATTAACGAGCGCTAAATTAAAGGTATATTATTAATTTTTATTTTTATTTATTATCTCTATTTATAGCCTAGGCTCTTATTTATAACTCTTTTTATAATTATAATTTTTATTATAATTATAATTATCATCGCTATCGTATTATTATAATTATAAATTTTAATATATATTTTAATATATAACCTACGTATTACCCCCGCGAGGATTTCGCTTAAATCGATCGATTTCGGGGATTAAAATTTACTAGTATTTAAAATTATTTCGAGAGGTCGTTATCGTCGATAAAAAATAATTATAAAATATTGAAAATTTTGAAAATTTTAAGTAATAAATTATATAATTTTCTAAAATTAAATTTTTTAAAGTTCTAAATTTAAATTATATTTATAGAGAGCCCGATATTTATTTTATAATAATTTTAAATACTCGTCGAGTACCCGTCGAGTAATTTAATACTCGACGGGTATTCGGCGGGCGCTCGATATATATTTAAAGTTATTCGGGTACTTCGAGTTTATTTCGGGTATTTAAAATTGTTTACCTTTAAGCCCTAAATTATTAAAACTAGTTTTCGATTTATTAATATATTTATCTCGATATCTTTCTACGCGATATAAAGTTATAATAATATAAAAAATATATACGATATAAACGCCGGCGTAAGAATAACCGCGCGAAAAAAAGAGATTATAAAGAGTAAAGAATAAGAAATAAAAAGCTCTAAATAATAAAAGGAGATAAAAGAGAGTAAAGAGATTAAAAATATCTATCTATTATTTAACTACCTCTTCTACGTTAATATAAAAACTCACGATAGTCGAACGAGGTAAATAAATTCCTTACTTTATTATTCTATTTCCTAAATTAGAATAATTTCCAAAATTTAACCCTCTATTTCTATTTTCGTGAGTAGGTTAATATTATAACTTTATTTTACCTAGATAGCTTAACCTGCGCTCTACCTATATTAAAGGTTCTATACCCTCCCTCCTTTACACGCCCCTCCCTTTCTCCTAGGCAAGATTTATATACCGCTATTATATACTTCTAGTCAAGGTCTACGTGCAAATCAATCCATCGGCTAGAAGATACAGGAGCTATAAAAGAGGGTAGACCAATTTAATCAGCCAAATCTTGATTTTCAAGTGACATAGCGACAGCTCGATCTAACTCTCTTCGTTGCTATCATCCTCATCCTTATCCTCCTCGACTACACTCTCATCAACGCCCCAGCGCCGAATCATATCCCTCGCCCCCTCCACGCTCTCCAGCGCCCCCGGTATCGCCGCTTCGATCTCCTCCCTCTCATCACCACTACTATTGCAGTAAGCAATAATAATATTCTCAGCCGCGGGCATGGGGAGCCGTGGTGAGCTAGGATCCTTCATGGCGGTCATATAACTATGTAGGATATGAGTTAGGCTGGTGAGAATTGAGGGTATTGTTCCAGAAGCGGTGTTGATTGGTGACTGGAGGATATAGCTATTGTGTATGGAACCTGATTCTGTCAGCTGCCCGAGGAGCTCGAACAATATATGTTCCGTTGCTGTCAGATCCTCGTCCGAATTCGCGTGCGTCAGGGATGGGCCTTGATGGCGTGAGTGGTCATGGGGTTGTGAAGATTGTCGAGCTTCATCGGCAGAGTATCCTTCATAGAAGTCATCCAAAGTATCTTTACTTCCCCTTCCTGGGATAATTTGACCGCGGTGAGACTTTTGTAGCTCTTTATACTGTTGGTCTAGACCTTCATCGTCTGTTACGAGATCTTTATAAGATACTCGGAGCCCCGCAAGTGTAGAAGGATCAAAGGTGGATTGTATCTGCTTGAGTAGCTCATTTCGGGCGGTTAGCTTGACTTTTATCTTTTTTCCCAGCGAAGCCAACTCAGAATTCCTATCGTCAGAAGTCGCGAATTGCTGTGGACGGTCTCTTAGTATGTACGACTGTAATAGAGGGGAGAAAGTACGGACGCTGCTACTGACGGTCATCATCTCTTCGGAAGCGCTGCTGGCCGGAGGTACTGCAGACCCCAGTCTCCGACGAATATGCTCTGATTCGGCGATAGTACCTTGATCTTGTAAAGGGCGCGGTAGAAGAGTGCTGCTTGGAGGTGTAGGGATGACGTTTGTAGATTGGCGAGGGAAACTGTATGGTCCAAAAGGAGAGGAAGGCGTGGGGAGAATGGAGTGCCGTGTGTGGCCAGCTTTTTCGATCCACTCTGTAGGAGAGAGGCCCGGATACCGGGTTTTCCTAGCTGTGGTGGGAGCAGGAGCAGGAGCAGGAGCAGGAGCAGGAGCAGGAGCCGGTGTAGGTGGAACCGTGGAGGTGTTAAAGGGCGGTGTGCGGCTTGAGACAGACAATGGTGTTGGCAGAGGTTTCTTGCCAGTCTGCGGTCTTACTTGGCCTATCACCGTTGTCGGCTGACTCTGAGAAGATGGCTGGCCCTGTATTATTTCTTTCTGCGTAGAGACTACCTGGTAGGGAGAAGCCTGGTCTCCGCGTGTAGTTTGCACCTGTATAGATCTTCTCTGACCTCCCGATGGCGGCTGTCCATGCACTGCTTGCGTAGGTGTTCTTGGAGTCAGCGGTCTCTGTAGACTTGGCAGAGGCGACGAACGATCTAGTAGAGCTCCCGATAAACTAGGCCGCGTAGTCTGCCCAGATGAAGTCGTTTGTGTGTGCGCAAATCCTGGTGTTTGAGTTGCGCGACTAGGCCTCGCAGCTGAAGGATTTCTTTGTGGACTTGGCTGAGGCGATGAGCGAGCTGGTAGAGCTCTTGATGGGCTAGGCAGCGTAGTCTGCCTAGATGAAGTCGTCTGTGTCTGTGGAGGCCCCGGTGTCTGAGTTGCGCGGTTCGAGGTGGGCCTCTCATCTTGACGATTTCGGTAGGAGTATCGTGTTGGGAAATCTGGGTGCCCGTGTTGATAGTAGTGTGTCTGACAAAGTTGATGCCAGAGATTGTCGCGGCTGTTGCTGCATTGGTCCCCGATTTTCTTGCTATTCCTTCCGCCATGGGTGGTGACCTCCCCAATACAGCGTGGCATTATATCTGGCATAGCTGTGGCTTCTTTGTTCAGTGTAGGCGGTGTAGAGGATCGTGTACCGAGTAGAGAGATCTGGGAAGAGAGTCGAGCTTGGAGGTAGGGATTAGGTAAGGTGGTGAGCGGAGTTGGTAGGAGCTGCGACAATTGATGAGGAAGATGCACAGAAGAAGATGCTGGATGCTGCTCGCCAGGGGAGTTTGGCCCTTGCTGCAGCTAGCCCGCTCAGCGTCCATAACGCTTTGTTCCCTTTTTCCCCCCTGCTATCAGAAAGTTTGTTCATCTCCAACTCTGAATCAGCCCATGTTCGATATTGTATTCTGCACAGAAGAGGCTATGTACAGAAGCATTGTACATAGCTTTCATATCTCGGCCTTGTGTCCAAAGTGACCTGTTGAATTTCCAATGTATAGCCGAAGAATAATATACAGGTTGACTCCCTCTGAAGGTATACCACGCATTGGTCTTTGCACTCACTTGCTGGGTATCTAGTAACTCGGCCCTGAACTTACAAGTAGAGACAACGGCTGATCCTTGTGGTGGAAGTCTCCTGAGCTGTCCTCTCTCTTCTCAACATCTCTCCTCTTTCCTAATCACCCCCTTCACGCCCCCATGTCCATAGGCCTGCCCAGTGCCAGCTAAACAACTAACCCAGCGCCTATATCACCATCATCCAAGCTATAAGGTATCATATTGCGTCCACGTCTTCTCTTCTCAACAGAGCACGCTTCTTCATTCACCTCCAGCTATTTTGGACCAAGGTCACCAAAGTAGGGTAGAACCTCCAGGCATATGGCATCAAGACCTATTTGTCCTAGCGGGCGTTCCGCAATGGAGGCTTGTAGGAAAGTGGATGCGTAGGCAGGGTATAGGCTCGGCTGTTCATAAGAGGGAAGGTATACAGGGTCTCAGGAAGAGGTTCTATAGGTCTATGAGTTATAGAAGTCAATTAGCGAGTACTAAGGGTGGTATTTAGCCTGGCTGCTACTCTGCCATTCGAATCAAGGAACCCTTGGACGGCAGGCAGGGTTACTGTGTAGAGTAGAAAAGGGTGCGCACCTTTGCCCGGTCATTGCGTGATGTAACAGTGCTTGTGTTCAATCGTGGATATTGTTTAAAAGATGATACCTCGACAAATAATATATATATGTTCCGGGCACTGGGAGTAATGATAGGAAAGTGGGAAACAGGAAACATGGGCACCGACTGGCCAACCCTAGCTGCTTGGCATAGATTGTTTGTTCCTTGTGTCTGCCCTTACATTACAATACCTTATTATTGCTCCGACTCTTGCTCCGGCTGCTGCTCCCACTCCTTCGAGTCCTATAACTCGCCATTGTATGAATTCAATATTGCGATAATGTGCTCTGGAACGGAAGCTCCACATCCAGTTCTACAGTCCACTATCATTGCGAATCACTAAGGCCACGCTCTTTATCCCATTAAACATTATATGAATATGATTTAAATATCGCAAGCCCACCCACCTCACCAAGTCTTAAACTCCATAACCCAAACTCCCCAGCCAAAACTCCCCAATCCAAAACTCCCCATCCCAAGCCATCGCTATCCCAGCCAACACACCCATCAAAACACCTCACAACCTAAACTTCGGCTCATTCCACCTCCTCCAATCCATCTCCTCCACTTCCATCCTCACCTCTTCCGAATACTCAAACCCGGCACTCATCCCCCCAAGAAACCCCCGCAGCTCTTTCGCGAAAACAAGTACACTCGCACCCTCCCACCCCACCCGCACATCCCTCCCCTTCACATTCCTCAACCGGAGACCAAGCGCCATTAGTGCCGCTCCAGCTTGATGAGTTCGGAACACGATCCCTCGCACCACCAATGCCGCATCCATCAGATCCGTCTCACAGCGCTTGAGCACGGCCGCGTTCGCATTGATGCCCGCCATGTCGTTGGGTGCGTTGCCAAGACTGACCCAGAGGCGGGCGAAGAATGTCCGTACTTCTTCCACCTGGGCGCGTTGGTGGTGCTGGAGGTGGTGGGTTGATTTGGCGGCGAGGGTGAGGAAGGTGGAGAGGGAGGTGTTGATGGAAGCGATGGAGTTGGTTAAGCGTGTAGCGTCAGTGTGGAGGAGGGTAAGGTGGGGGCTTGTTGCGCTGTGTCAAACTGAGTCAGCGTGGTGTGTATAAGCTCGGTCTGTTGTTGGGGTGAGGGTATAGCCGGATAAGACTTTTGGGGTCAGAAGAAGAGGAAGGGGAAGTGTGTGTACGTACCTGATGTAATCCTCGAAATGCGTTTGGAGCGTGGTGGTTGCGTTTGCGGAGAGGAAAGGCCCACCACCGAGGAGGCCGAGTTTGCAGGATATCCACCTGGAGCTAAAGTGGTAAGTCCACGATGTCTGGGACGCAGTATCGGAAATATCATGATAGACCAGCCAGTCCCAGTCCGGGCAGGGCGAAGTGCTAGCTTGGGCAACAATCCTCGTAAACACGTCTTCAAAAAGTTTCGTGTGCGCATGAATGGTATTGACATGATAGATGTAGTCGTTTGTGAAATCCGTGAATTCCGGCGTTGCGGTGTCTATGTCGCTGATTATGCTAGCGAGGAGGGTAGTAAGCTCGGTGCGATTCACAATGTCTGATTTGCCGATGAAGAATTGTAATTCTTGTAGCGACGCCGCGGACCAGGCCATGTCGTGCGGGATGCGGAAGAGAGTGCGTAAATGCGTTGTGGCGGTGTTGGAGCCTGATATTGTGTTTGGAGGTTCGTATACTGGTGGTTGCGAGGAGGACGTTGACTCAATGGACGAACAGAAGTCGACAGGACAGACCATGGGCCGGAGAGGGTTGTAGTGGTAGGCACAGAATGTGTTGATGGGCGGGCAGAGGTATGTTAATATAAGATACTGATGGGTGCAGAACACTGAGAGAAGTATGAGGAGGAAGGGGAGGGTGGTGAGATGGCTAGCAATAGTGTAGACGATGATGATGGTCCAGCGTATGGCGCGCTTGATGGCGCGCTCGAGAAGGCGCAGACATTCAAGGCCGATGGATCCGATGTGGATGATTAGCGCCCAGATGAAGACGACAAATTTGGTGTATGGGGTGAGCCAGTAGCCGAGATTCCAACGGTTGATGTTTGATATTCCTGCCGCTCCAACATTTTCTCCTCTCGGTGGATTGTCATGTGGACCTCCTGGTGGATGTCGTCGTGCTCCTCCTTGTCTACCAATGTGTGGTTCTTCGAAAACGCCATCCTGTGATCCTCCGGGTATATGTTGCTGAGGTTCTTGTACGTTACGCTGTAGTAGTTGTGGCGTGGGGATAGGTGCAGTACCGCGCTGTGGAGCATTTGGTCTACGTACAGGTAGTCTATTCTGTCCTAGGTCGGTGACAGGTGGTGGCGTCGTAGGTATAGTATCCGGAGGAGTCGGAGGCAAGTCGCCGATTATGTGCGGCGTTCGTGGACCTACTAGATCATTAACAAGATGTGGAGCTGGCTGTTGTCCAATCTCTGAGCCATTTTCTTCTCCGGGCAAATTGCGGAGCTCAGGATACGTCACCACGCCATGAGCTGGCGTAGGTGGATATCCCGTCTAATCCAAGTCAGCAATCGTCACATCGGGCCACCGAACAGTCGAGGACCTACTACATCAAGGGCCTGAGCCTCCCGCCGTGCTTCATCTCTCTCACGGCGCCTCACCTCATTCGCAAGTCTCCGTAGGCTTGGATCATGATAAGAATCGTATTCATTGTCGCCAGTCCTGAGCTTGGTATTTGCCATGTTGGCGAAGTTGATGGCTCTTGGAGGGTTAACGAATGGTGAATGAAGTCTGGATGGTGAGGGCAGTGATGTTGAACTAATGCGGAGATGCCGTAGAAGTTTGCTGATGGTAAAAGGCGTACCCAACTTATAGGCAGCCGCTGAGTGACTGATTGAGACATGAAGAAATCCTAACGAGACCACGCATAAGTAATGAGGTGTTCAGCAAAGGGAAAAAGTGAAACCATCTGGGCCTAGATGAGGAATACTAGGTTTTTTTTAGACAAAAAGACACATGAGACCATGAGACGGTAATTCTAAATGCACACCAGCCATAGTGGTTGATGCGGGATGTTTCTTAGATTGGAATAATGAATGCGAACAAAGCGATGACTGGATCAGGAGGAAAGTGCCGAGTACAGGAATTAGAGACAAATCTTATATAAGGATTGCGAAAGAGGAAGAGGAGTCGTTGTGAGGCTGCTAAAGCAAGGCCTGGAGGAACGCTAATGAACGGTAGTCCTAGAAATCCCTGTCTCGTGAATGCAATAATACGAAACCCAAAGCCTGATCTGGCGAAATGACGTCGGTCGATGTTCCAGCACCCTCACTCTAGACTTCTCCTCTAGGTCGTCTTGGACGCTGTCTGAGTTCTGAAAGTAGTTGTTGGCTCAGGGAGTTATTAAGCTACGTATTTGCATTGCAGTCTTCCGGCTTCCGTAGGACAGGGCGATAGCCTATGCTCTCTGCCGTTTGAACAAAATCTGCTATCCTTGAATGGTCTTTTCAGTCAAATTGTCCTGGGCGCTTTCGGGAGTAAAGGTCGCTGGAGGGTCTTTCGTGGGTGCGTAGAAAGCGTGTGTAGCTTGACTTGCTTCCCTGGCAAAGTCGTAAGTATCTGGCAAGATGCCTCTATGGCAGTCTTCCTGCTTATCCACGACCATCTAGCTCGCTGAATTTACGGTCTAGGATATTGAGGCGAATGATCGAAAGTATGATGGGTGTAATCTGACCTTGGCAGGAAACTTGGCGGTATACGTGCAGGTGCGTTCGTATTGAGAAGTGTGCCATCTCGCCGGAAAGCTCCAACCCTTGGACCCGATTGAGGAGTAGGCATTATCGTGGTCGAAACGTTGGATCCAAGATGTCCTGCCATGTAAGATTGTTCCATGGTCTGTAGAGCTTCCTCCCTTGTCGGGTTCCCTATGTCGCCGAGCGGCCCTCGAGGGTGTTGGGAGCAGTACGGTGAGGATGCCGTACTGGGAGGACTAATATATGCGTTGGTTCTTGGCCGCTTTACGCTATAGCCACGGCGTGAGTCAGTCAGTAATACTCGCTTAGTGATGGCTTGGTGACAGACGTTTCTGTATTGACGGGCGAAGAAAGCTCCCTCTTTCCAGTCGATGCCATCTCAGCTGTTTGGTAAGGAGATCTGTGGAAATAAGTTAATCAAAGAGGTTGAAGTTTGACCCGTTTAGACTTACGAAGGGTCTGGAATATCCAACACGTTCTGATGTCCTGGGCATGAAGGATTATAATAGCATCTCTTGGACTCCTCCTGAGGAATTGAAGCCACGTTAGCCTTGCCAACAATTTCAGCCAGTCGGACCATAACAAGCTGGTAATACCTGTTCGAAAATACACTCCTCATGGTGTTTGTCCCGATTGCAGTGATAGCAAACTGAAGCGTATGGTCTTTTGGGAATCGGCAAGCATTTCTCATCGTGGTCTTTGCAGTATTTACACTGTTGGTACATGTTAGTATACTCATGAAGGTACAGGAGGAAAAGAGGTTTTACAGGAAGTGGAAAGATTTTCATCTTTTGGACTTCTTTGCAGCGTCCTTTTGGAGACAGCTTTTCCCATGGTGAATAAGGCATGGCTCTTTCGAATACAATACGTAGAACTGTACGCTACGTAGAGCGAGTACGGTAGCAAGAGGAGGGAGAATATGAATTAAAGTGGCAATGGGTATAAAATAGAGGTGTATACTTCAGATCGATCAAAGCATGGAAGCCAGAGCAGAAGAAGAGGGAATCGGGGAGGGGGAATCGATCGATCCGAACAATGTCTCGGGACTTCACAGCATTCATCTTATGATGTGTCATCATTACTCTCGGATGAATCGCTGGGCCTGTACAAGCCAATGCTAGGGCTCGATAAATAGGGACTTTCTCCTTGTTGGGTAATGGCCTTTTGCCACAATCTTTTACGCACTTATCTTCCCCCAAGGTTGGCTAGGAAGGCCAATCATTAATTGAAATCATCGCTGGAGGCCGCTTATTTCTAATTTCGTGAAAATTGGGGGATGTCTCGGGGTAGTGAATAGGGGCCGCCCAATTCAACCAGCTCGAGAGTGCGCCCCGCGTCGTGACATAGGTCACAATTCAATCCACTCGAGCCGCAATTCATTGGCCACATGCTCGGTTGTCTCGCAAAGCAGGGCGTACTAGGTTCTAGTCGGAAGTCGCGAAACATGTCAAAGGCTAACGGGCAGGAAAAGGGGTTTCAAATGCTGTAGCGAGCTCGAAAGCGCGAATCTCCCAAGATCATGCAAAAATCCACAGAATTCATTAGTGCCTACAATGGCAGTAGTGAGTGCTTCTTCGTGATCCTAGAGTATCACATGTTTTTTGTGTGGCCAGCTATATTATTGCAGGTAGAGATTAGTGAGAAGTCACGTACAATAGAGAATGCAGGTGCGCGTCCACGCCGGTACCGGCGGTGCTACTCTTGCCGCAAATGCAACTGTCAATGTGCCTTCCGTGGTGTTAGCGGTGAACCTACTTCAGCGACCAGTGCAGTCCTCGTAGATGCCCATGCCTCAGCGTTACATCCACGACTAAATTGGCCGATACTATACTCTGCCTGTCCAGAACTCCAGTCCAGCGCGCTTGTGTAGTGTCTCTGCGTTAGCATTACTTCTCGAGCTCCTGTGTCACAACTGCAACCGCTAGTGTGGATTCGTAGTATCGACGTTAGGCACAGCTCAACCGCCTAGGTAGCTCTCATATGTAATCTTAGAGGAGATTGGTTTCGAAGGAAAAGATGAGCGCATTGTGCAGTCTATGGATAAGAAACGGTAGTCAGCGACCCTACTCAGTAGAGATTATGTTGGCTCTAGCCTTACCCGATGAAGCGGAGATGTCTTTGCCTGCTTCTGACTTCGACTGCTCGAGGCCTCTACAGGCTCCCTTTACAACTCTTTGTTGCTTCGTCGATGACTATGTAGACACTGGACCTGCTTGTTTTTCATCGTCATCTCTGTCATTTCGTTGTACCTCTGCAAACAGCGCTTGAGGCTTGGGTCTTATACTTCCGACTTGGTGAAAGCGTCTTGAAGCTTGAGTGTTGTCTTTTCTGACTTGGTGAAAACATCGCATCAGTATGCGGTCGTGTCGACGTGGCTATTGGTTGCTTGAGTATGATATGCCTATTGCACGGTACTTAAATCTTCCGTTGTCCCATGCCAGTGGTTGCCATTTAGCCTTTGCAATACAGCCTGAGTGTAATTGTAAGGTCGTAGTCGCAGTAAGTAGCCTGCAGGAAGCTGTCAATGGTGATTTCGTAAGAAGCCTAGTGATCTATATGACCAGAGGCATCAGCTCTATTGGTTTCAATCAAATTGAGCAACAAAGCTATCAGGAACTCAGGCTCGATCATGCAGTGTATGTATGTAAAGCCCATATCCTAACGAAGGGACTTGTTGTCTTCAAGCAAGTCAAGGGGGGTGAGTCCACTTACCTCACCAAATATTGTCCAACAGCAGTGCGCTTAGCTAAAACGCTTATATTCAGCGTTGTAATTACACTTTCGGCGTGCCCTGCAGCACAAGTACCAGCCGACTAGCTCCATAATGTCGATCATCATGATTGCGTAATGAGCTGATATCAGAGTCCCAGCATTATACTGTCAATCGGAAATTATGGCCTTCCTGCAACGTGTTATTGCTATTATCGTGGTGAAGTACTCCTGCTATCGCTTTGCGAGCCGACCTTGTATTGGCCTGTCCAAGCTGGAGCTTTGCCCAGGCGTCCATCTTGATCCCAGATCTGTTGTAGTAGGGGATTGGAGTCGGTGGATAGGCAGGGTGTAGGGATGTTAAGGTGCATAGACATTCGTATGTGTGGATTGGCGGTTGGGAAACGGTGGTGAAATCCGAATTGATAGTGGAACGAGCCGTATAGGGGAGGCAGGTTGGGAGGCTGGGTTTGCTCAGCTCGTCTGGATTGGTATCGAGTCGTGACTGATGTGTAGAACCCTTGGGCATTTGTGAAGCTAGTGAGAATGAGATAGAAGAAGGTCTTGAGCTGATGACGATAGGCGGTAGGTCTTTGCCTGTAGAAGCTCTGGGCTTTACCTGGGCGCTGGTCGATTCGAGGGGCGATCGCTTTCTCTTCTTGGTACTATGGCCATCTTGAAGTCTTTGTAGCTTCTTCACCAGTTGTTTTGTATTTTCGAAATCATTCAAGACGGTTTGGTGCTGTATTTGCTTGTTTTTCGCTTTCGTTTCTATATACTGACTGCGTGTAGGTACTGTCGCTGGCTTGAGCACGATTCCCCTTAATCTTCTCTTCAAGCTTCTTTACTATCACCTCCTCTTGTGCGAGTGTAGTCTTAATGGAGAAAGGCTTCTCCTCGTCTATGCGCGGATGCTGCACACGGATGTTGGGGTACCGCGTAAGGTAAGGTGACGTGTTGGCTTAATCAACGAATAGGGGTGCTCTAGATCAAAGACAACGTCTGGAGATGATCTGTATGCCTGCCAACCAGCCCTCTTAAGGGCGAAGTGCTGGTATTGTTTGGCGTACAGCGAGTTTTTGGCAGTTTTGAGCGAGAGCCCATTCCACTAGTGCATTTGCTATGTGTGAATCTGATGATGACATGAAGGCTGTAGCGGAGGAGGTGAAAGTTAGGGAGGGCGAGGAGGGAAACGAGGGGCCTCGTAATAAGTATTGTAACTGGTGCTAGCGCTAGTCAGCTCTCAATTCAATATTGAGGTCCATCTAGCCTAGAGCCTCTCACCATCGATGATTTCAAATCCTGCCGTTGAATTAGCATTACCCAAGATGATCCCCGCGAAGCACGCCCATGACCTCGCTTGATGTAGCCCATCTTTTCTCCTCCCGAGTCTGCTGCTGGTGCTCCTTACAGCATCAATTTAGCCTAGCTACTCTGCTATCTTCTCTTCATCGCCTTAGCAAATCAGCCCCCGAACGGTGTTTTGGCAATAAGAGCTTTTTGGGCATCCTCGTAGAGAGCGATCTTCGTATTGTCAGACGTAGTATCACTTAGGGGTTGATGGTCCTGTATGACTTACCTCGATACTGACATTCTTGCTGTCCTCATCTCATTTTTAGTTTGTTGATGTTTGTGTGTTTCGTGGGGCAGTCGCAAAGCTTGTGAAAAGAGACGAATTTCAGAAAGCCTTTCTTGAGACGCTGATCTCACAGAGGGGGTATAGAAAGCAGGTATGGGGAAAGTTAGGTTGAAAACTCGTTCACTACGGAAGCACAGGAAGAAGCCTCGGATGCGAGAGCTGATATAGAGTTTACCGTAGATTTGGCGCTTCGGTCAACGCCATTTCGACCTGACCTATACTGTCCTATCCTTATGTACGGAGTTTCGGATATCTAGGACAATAGTACTCGAGCCCCAAGTAGGGTAGACTCTAGGGGCCGGCTCCGCCGACCAAAAGATACTCCAGGCTGCGGGGACAATCTTACCGCGAGGACCGTCTAACCGAAGATAAAAACATTATGTATTCACCAAAAGTGCGCGCATTCTACGAGTACTGTATCAACCACCATCACCCATTACATGTTCCTACTGAGTAATATATCTTCTTCGGCGCATCTCATTGAGCGTACTTTGTTCTGCATGTGCCTACTCCTCAGCACGCCGCTACCATTTCTGGCCTATGGTCGGTCACTCACCTCCAATCACTAATGGCTTGTCGTCAGCGACTATTGTTGCATGGCGTGTTCAGCCTCGAGTTGTCAAAAGCCTTCGTATGAATGCAACCATGTTTGGGAATTGATTCAAGGAGGAGCCTATATTGACAAGACTATAGCCCAGATAGAGAACTTACGCTCGTACGTCGCCGAGGCCGCTGGCTTACAACCTAAGTGATTGTCACACAAGCTAATGGCAACACCAGCGCGCGAAGTGAGGCCGAGACAACAAAACTACAATAACACGCTCGAGTGGAGCATAACCACAGGAAGACGATGTGACCTTGACTACAACCTCCTCCCAACCCTTATCCTCACCACCACCATCTCCCCTACCCACAACAATGGCACTACCACCACACCAGCAACTGCGAATAGGAAGATCGAGATGCTTCAAGGACTTGTATCGAGACCACCACAGAAGGGTCTAAACGAGGCCCACAATAGAAGCCACTTCAGCAGGGCCATAGAATGGTCCTGGGCAAACTCAAGGGAAAGAGCTGGCGGCGACCCACGCTTCGCACAATGCGGATGGCGCGTTCCATCTGACACGATGCAGGCGACTCTGGGTCGGATGGGTCGGATACGGAAATGAGAAGCTTTTGCGGCACCACAGCATCGAAGACAGTGGATATCACAAAGACGCCGCTGCCAGCATCAGAAGAGCGGGGCAGGACTTTCAATACCAGCTCGCTATCTAGCGAGCGCACGAAGAGGGTGAGGTGGAGTTGGCTAAAGAAGAAGACGGGAACGGAGCCACAGATGCTCTAGACGCGGAGAAAGACGAGAAGACTTCCGTGCTAGATCAAGAATTGCATTTCCGATCCGAGGTAAGAGATGTATAACAGATCTAGCAAAATGAGCGTGGGAAATACCTTTATCTAATGTTTACTTTATACGGTTCGAAATCGGTCCAAAAGCGGAAAGGCACCTTGGCAAATCCATAGATACGTGAAGGATGAATCTCGACTAAGAGGCTTCGCAGTATGAACAGCACCAAGAATTCTGCATAATTGTACTCTACCTGTCTTACAGTTAAGCATCCCTTGCATGGAGTCATCAGTGATACGCTCAACATACACTCTCAGTGACAGCTATGATGAATGCACCGCGGAAGCGGGCCAATGTCCCAGCCATCGAAACACTGCCGTTGGTGCCTGGTGGGACCTCACGAAGGTTCCAAGATATAAGCAGGCTAAAAGATGTGGAGGGGAACAGGGCCCATACAGGACGATTTCCTTCAAATACAGTAAAATTTTGGGCGCAATGATGGCGATCTAGTCACAAAACCCGTCTTCAGCTTGTTTGGCAATCCTGTCCCTGCGCTTATGACTTCGCACCTTTTCGGATTCTGTTCCTGCAACACTCCAGTGGGAGAGAGGGACCACAAGGTCTCCTGAATGTCTACTTATTCCGGAGGTGAATATACTATGTGATCCAAGAAGGCCAAAATCCACAGAGTATTACTAACTGTTGGTAGTAACGTTGTATTGCACGCCGCGAGCACCGGTAGCCAACGAAGTTCAAAAGTGACAAGCTTGACACAGGCGAATGAGCTGCTTTGTTTACCTACGGAGGATCGGACGATTACGAAGGGCGAGATGATCGATGCATTGCGGTAAGATCTGAGTGGTGACCCTAGGAACAACTATAATAACGTAGGTAAAGTAAAGGTGCATTGGAAAATGCGCAAGCCTTATTCGTAAGGCAACTCATCTGTTATAGCCAACTTCTGGTGATCTGAGTCCGCCATACCTCTTGTGAGATTGGTATGAAGAGGAGCTAATATACAGGCCCCTTTCCCTTCTTAACTCTCGAGTCACCTCCCCCTGCCCGTCTCCAATCCGACTTTTACCTCTACTATACAGTATTTCGCGTAACAGGAGCTTTAGGTTGAGAGGTTGACGACTGGGAAGAGTAAGCTGTCACTGGTCATGGTATTTGGTGTGGTAGTTTTTTTGGGAAGAGCGTCATCCATCGGCTTCATACCCGCATGATAGAAGGCTATTTTGGAATGCAATGTCACTCCCCGAGTGTAGCATCCTTTGGAAGGCAAATTCACCAGGGGCAATATCACGCTGCGTATTAGAACAATCGTCTCGGTATGTCTTGGAGAGAAGCCTATACTCTAATTATTGCTAATAACCCTCGTCTTAATACCATGGCTGCGCTATTAGTAGAGGGACAATCAGTACCACGAGCGTGACTGGTGACAGCTACACCGGCACTACTTATAAGTACCCGTACATTCGCTCTGATCTCTAGCGCAACTCTGGCGTGTTTGAAACTTTGACTTTCAGGTTTTATGCGGGCTTTGCTCTATAGTGCCTCCACGGTACCTTAACAGACCCTCTGTCATTGAATGCCTAGCAACAGATAAGGCTAGTATACGAGCTTCATTACCTGGTACACCCCCTTTATATTCCAGATGCCACTCCGCCCTTGTTAAATTCCCGTGTCATGTTGTCCAACCATCATCCATACTAATGTTTTGGCGACGGATGCCTGCTCTATATACCCTGTTGGGTCTATCGTTTGTGCACTCGCTCGTCATTTACTGGCAATCTTTAAGATAGCACTAATCGTTTCGCTTTGAAGGTCCGGATACTAATTCAGAAATCGCCTTCAATAAGCACGCGAGAATGGGTCAGTACTACACCCAACGCGTAATTCGCAACAGCTGACTCCATCTTATAGGTCGCGTATCGTAATACCTCAATACTTCCTATTTTATAGATACTAGCTAGCCAAGGGTAATGTACCCGATCCAAAATCTCACTAATACCCGAGAAAGCCTCGAAGAGCTCCTTGTAACCTTGTCTCCCGAAATTAAGCTCCTCGGCGACAGAATCGCAAGCTGATTATCTTTTTTTCGAAGGCTTACATTAATTCGCCGCAGGAATCAAAAGGCTGGGTGTTAGGAAAGGAGATAAGTTTCTGATTCTGCCGCTAATAACTACAAAGCTTTGGTGGCTATACTAGCTACGACTGCCCTGGAGTACTAAGAAATCTGTTTGAGACGACTTTCATCGTCGACCCCTAAGATTAACTATGTCCGAGTCCATACAAACAAAGGCGGGTTGTATACCGCTGGGACAAGAGACAATGTGTACCCACAATATATAACGGAGTGACAATGGCCCAGAATCAATATGATGTTCTCCGGAAACCCCTGCGTGGTAGCACTCACAGCTCGTAATCTTCGCAAATTCATTGATGCAGCCACCAATAATCATAGCATGGAGTAATAACCAAACGGACGCTAATCATAGCGGCGACTTTAGTACTTCCACACATGGATTTCAGCGCGCAATTAAAAAGCGCACTCCAACTGCCATATACTATATTTACAGAATCCTCTTCTTCGACTCTCGAACCCCTGTGAGGGTATTACTGCAACGCAATGGGAGAAGTATCATACGATCGTTTGGATCAAACCCAAACTTGGCCTCGGTGCAGTAGTATTTGTCCCGTTCTTAATTCATGCGAAATGCGTCACACCTACTGATCCAAATCCTCCAGCAAAGCGCAACAGATCTGAGCCCAGTCGCGATCACAGGTCTATGCTATGGTTCATATTAGTAGTAACGTATTGCCTAAGTTGACGAAGGCCAGGTAACGAGCCGTATAGGACTAGTACTAGGTATTCCTTCGCTAGTAGTCCCTAGCAGCTTCGAAAACGATGTAGCGAGGGCTCTATCTCCCGCGTTCAAGTCTTAAAATTTTGGCTACCGGAACTCTTGTAAGCAGTATGAGTTCCAAAAGCCTGATTAATGTTTTGAAAGTCTGGCTTCATTCCGTGATCTCTATCACCTTGGATCACGTTATTCAAACGACGCCATTATGAAGCTCCAATGCTTTCGGCACTGATGGAAGAGTGCGATGGAAGTTCGAGTCGTGGAGACATAACGGATACCGAGTTGGAAATGGCGTTGTATGACTGCGTTCACTCGCATTATCTGACTCGGATGAGTAGCTACCCACCCTCTGCCTCGTATAAAGCGAAAGTAGGTACACTCAAAGCTCGCAAGGAGCACAGGACTACGTTTGTCTTCGTTTTCGGAGGAAAAGCCTATGACACATTCCGTATATACCTTAGAAGATTCGGTACGTCTTGCTACCTTGTCCCTCTCTCTTCTCCCTAATTTCCCAAAACTAATAGTAGCTGTACCGCGGTTATGTTCTCACTGAATTATATAGCAGATTTTATTGAAGTGTGATATATCACACCTGATAAATATGCATAGCCAAACATAGTCGCCGAACCTAGTGTGTGATCAGCTGCTACCTGGTGTAGTTCTACCTCCCGTCAAGAATAATTTGCCGAAGTATGCGACTGCACGGGGGCAAAAACGAGAACAATCTTCTCATTGTCCATCAGACAACCCAATGCGTTCTATTCTAACAACTATCTATCTCAATCAAATCTATCCCAAACGCTGATATCTATTCATAGCCAACCCAAAGAAATAAGGAAGAAGCAGATTCTATAATTCTATCGCCTTCCCTTCACCAGCAGTCCGAAGCGAAGAAGTAAGGAAACCCTCACAAGCAGATCGACGCCAAGCCTAACTCTAACAAAATCTTAAACTGGCAAACTCTCCCTCCCCTCTTAAGCAGTTTTACCCTCCCACATCCCCCTCGCCTCATCCATCCCCTCTACCACATTCTTCAGTCTGGAAGCCGCATCAGCATACGCGCCAGCCACACGTGCGCGAAATTGCATCCGCTGCTCGTGTAGTAGGCGTTGGAGGTATGTATTTTGGCCTCTAAGGCGGCTGATCAGGACGCGAAGGCGGACAGGGTCGTCTTCGTCGGCGGCTTCTTCTTCTAGGCATTCGGGAGTTAGTGTTAGGATTTATAGGTGGGAAGGGGGCTTTGTCAAGAAAGCTACGTACGCGCAGCATCAGAGACGTGTCTGTTAGTATCACTAAGGTGAGCGGGGCGAAGGTCCCAGCGAGAGGCGGTGATAGAGCCGTCAGCGTTAACGGCTGGTAGGCGCGCCTGCTCTTGGAGCTTGGTGCTACTGCCATGTGAAATCTCTTCTGGTTTGGCCGCGAGAGCAGGATGGACCTGGGCGGGAATGAACCCGCCACGAAGGCTGACACGCTCATTGTTTTTTTGACGCACGGCCTCAGCTGGTGCAGGTGGACCACCGATGGCAGGCTTCGTAGCATGTCTGGCACAATAGTCGACAGCTTTCCGAACGCGAACGCTGCATTTGATCCCGTTCGTGGTACCAGGACACTCCTTGTGAGTACCGCAATGGGGATGTCCGAGAGCGAAAGGTAAAGCTTGGTTGTTGCAGGGCTGCCCGTCAATCTTGGTTGCTATACATTTGAAGCGCTTTTGCTTGCCGGACTTCGGCGGAAGCTCGTCAGTATCCATAGACGTGACGGATGACGTGCCATCATTGTGGTTATCTGTGTCCGTGGCGGAGTCCTGATTGTTTTGAATGGAAGGTCCAGCGGCGTCTTCGAAAGCTGGAACGTGCCCATTGTCCTGAGGCTGCCGATGGAAGTTTTGGATGGTGTGGTCTGGAACAGTGGGCCTGGAAGGTTGGCCGGCACCGCTGTCGCTGAGGATAGATCCCCTGGGTCCAATTCGGGAGGAACGACGACGCCCAGCAACCCATCGTGCTGCTACCGGGTGAGGATTCATCTTTTGGCAAATGTAATAAAGATCTGAAATGCAGATGTTTGTTGCAGTTGTAAGTAGACAAAGACAAAGGCCAAAGGTATGGCTATTCCAAGAGTCGTGAGACGTGGAGTAGGGAAGACGTTTGTGGAATTGGTGTACAATTTGGTGCAAGTATTATGTTGTCAATGTGATGTTTATGAGAGGCGCCGCTCCTAATGCTAACGCGGAAGCTGTTCTGAGCGTGGCGTTGAAGCTATCCAATGTTGGGGTTCAATTTGCTGCTGGGCTTGGAACAGAGGCAGGTGTTGCTGGTACTGAGCTCCGACTGGGGAGCGAAGGCTGTCGCCCTGTTCAGATCGGGCTATGGATTACAAGAGAGGCTGACAAAGCTGTCGCTGGCAGTTGACTGGCACTTATGAGCGAACTTTATCAAATTGTTGCAAGTAAAGGTTTTGGATTTGCGATTGAAAGACCTCACGCTGTTGTCGATGTTATCCGTCGAGCGTGCGTCTGCTGGGTACCTTGTGGTGAAGCTTCTGGTTTTTCGGGGGAGAGAGGTATGGGAGGCTGTTGCTTATGTACCAGATTTGATATTTTAGGGGAGAGGAGGGACAGCGGTATCATGCAAGGAATACAGCCTTCTTACGCCTCGTAGGGAGTTCGGTTACGTTGCAGGAAGGTCTAATACATTGCATCCCACCAGGATACAGCTGGGCCAGAACACTGTAGTCTCGGCATCTCTCTATGGGAATGAGGTCTGGCAGTCCGGCATGGTCGAAGCCATTCACTAGCCGCAGTATGCGTATGCGATGTATCAGCCCGTCTAGGTGGGGAAATGCTATGCATTAGACTTTCCTGTGAGGCAAAATACTCTCCTGCAACGCATATGACATGCTCCCTTCGAGATAGCGTCTCCTCCTACTAATTGCGAGATCACCTAGTTAACCTCCTGCACTGCATCAGACTTACCTAATGCGCACCCCATATTCCAGCAATGTACATCGCCATCCTGCAATACACCATACTTTCCTGCAAAGCGTACGACCTACTTTCTAGCGTCGTTGTCGTTGAAGGACGTTCCCTCGAGGAGTACATAAACCTATACCCAGTCTACGAACCCACTTTCAGTCAACTGCTTCAAGGCCTATAAGTCCAGTTTCCGAGATTCATCCCACATCATCACCACACTTGATCGCGTTGACATCCAAGACATCCAAGCACAATCCCATTCTTTTTCTTCGAGTCATCCAAGACATCATCCAAGACATCACCTTCTTCTTCTTTCTCTTCAAGTCACCCAAGACATCGTCCAGAAAATCGAACGAAAAGAACAATGGACACTTCGTTTCAGGAAACTCAGGTGCCTGCACCTTCCCGTCGTGACCCTGCATATCATGGCAACATGGCGATAGACAAAGTACTTTCGTCCACGACTCTCAATACCCACGCGAACTTTCATTTTCAAGGACAGCAATGCGACCGTCAGGACCCGAACATGGAAACGGAATTATCCAGCATGATATACCCCGCTAAGAATGAGGAAGCTGGACAGGCCAATGGTGTCAACGGCAATGATGATTTTGAGAATAATGTTTGGGACTCCAGAGCCTTCTATACGAACGGTCCCCACGGCATGAGATTCGATGCAAACGGTCTTAATGGCAACATGCTTAACTCCAACGGCATTGACTTCAATGCAAATGGTCCTAATGGCAACAACACCAATGGTCCCAACGATATTGTCTTCGATCCAAATGGTCTTAATGGTTACATGATCTTTCCAACGGTCCCAACGGCAATGGTCATGCCGAAGCCAAAGAATCACCCTTCTCCCTCGTCCAATCTAATCAACTTTACCGGAGTCAGGCTTGCTACCCAATGGACACGCACATGGGCAATGCTTACTCCAATCCCAATGCAGGCACATACACCTCAAATTACCAGTCAAACCAGCCCCAACAGCAGCAGCAGGACCAAAGCACTTTCGCCTTCCCCTCCAATGCCATTGCGGAGACCTACAACAGTTTCTGCATTCCTGCTGTGGATGATCCGATGGGCCAGGCCACGCACATGGGCAATTCTAGTTTCATTCCCAATTCAGGCCCATATGCCTTAACCTACCAGACGTATGAGGCCCAGCAGCAGCAGCGGGCCCAAATCTCTCTCTCCTTTCCAGGCAATGCCACTGCGGAGACCTATAACCATTTCTCCATTCCTGACGTGGATTATCCAATGGACCACGGCGTACGTAACATTTCTTCCTTCCTCCCAAGCTCTACATCCAAAAACCCCCCACTCAGTCCATTCACCTGAGTAAATCGCGACTAATTCCCTCCATCCAGTATCTCGAGCTCCCCGCCGTTCCCTCCTCCTTCAACGCTTCCGAAGATTACCAAATCCGCCGTTTCTGCGACGGGCGCGTGGCGGATGCGAGCGATGATTGCCAAGTCATGTGAGTCAGCTTTGCTTCCGACAACCCAAAGCGAAATGAGATGGCTAGCTGAAATTCGAGGATACATTCAGGATCAAGCCGGCGGAGTTCTGGTGCGAGAAGCATAGAGTTTTGATCCGGGAGTTGAATCATGACATGCATGTGAGTTGAAGCAAGCATCTTCCTTAAGCCTAGCGATCTTGTCTGTCCAGAAGCCTTTCTACTGTCCCCTTCTCAGCTAGCTTTTCGAGTACATCAAGGCCAAGCGACAATCCCATTAACTTGCTTTCAGCATCTTGCTACTGTCTTCTCATTAGTAAATTTCCCACTCATCTTGATACTATGCTCTTTCCGCGTCCCTTTAGAACAAAGAATAGCACTAATTAATCACTCCTGGGATTTCAGTCGGACTACAACGCCTGCGAAGCTGAGAAAACCGGCCTCCGCATCGAAGTTGCCCGCTACAAAGTCGAACTCGCCAACGAGCGTCGGCTGAATGGAGGTTTGAAGGAGAAATTTGAAGGTACGTGGATTCCTTCTTCTAACTTTGAACTTCATGTTAGAAGACTTCCTCGGACGAACTACCCTCAAAGACAGACGGATTCCGTGTTGGCATCTTCAGGACGAGATGGATGGTTTATGCAATGCTGACCGGGTGTGTCGTAATCTAGATTTGCAGCGCAAGCATGATGCTGTGCAGGAAGACGTCGCGTTTATCCGCGCCAAATTCATAGGCATGATGGAAGGGTCTGCTATTGATGACCGCCCAATGAACGATATGGCGAATCGCAACGGCCTGCCTACTCCGTCAACGAATACACAGATAGGCGAATTTTCTTCCCCAGTGGGCGACATGTCCAATCTCAATGGCCTGCCTACTCCGTCAACGAACATACAGATGGGCGAGTTTTCTTCTTATTTCCCCCCTCCATCGTCAAGCGGTCATACTCGAGCCCAAGTACAGCACGACCCGCCTCCCCTGGCTTTCTTTGCCATGGAAGACATCCTCCCATCCGCAGCCGGCCAACTCCAAACGCCCATACCAACGCCATCTGGGCAACAAACAAATTCGTCGATTCTTTCCCCCTTCTCGACCACCTCCACTCCCATTGAGTGGGGCGACTTTGTGGACGCGGTTCCGAACGACAACGTTATCTATACGTCGAATTTGCCGAACAATCAACCAGTCTTTAACGATTTCAACGATATCGATTGGACTGGTTACGGTTTCCCAGCGGAGCCCAACCATGATGATACTAGTGGTCAAAACATTAATGTCGAGGGCGGCGTTAGTCCCAAAGCAGCTTCAGCTGAAACCACTAATTACGTGAGAGGTGCGGGTACGTCTTCCCAAATCTTCAACAAAGATAAGGCACATACTAATGCCATCCACCCACTAGCACTAGATCCAGGTATTGAGACAGCCCAAGCTGTCAGCTCTGGCGGCGATGGACCTCGAGAGGGATGGGAAGACTCGTCTTCTCCAGCCTACAGCCCCATTTCCGTTCCAGACGATAGGGTACATAACTCCACCACCTCCACCGAGAAGCAATCCCACATCCAGGCATCGGAGTCCCTGGTAACTGCCAATTCCACGAGCGGACCCAACAGCAACACCAACGTCACAGCTCAAGGCCTATCCCTCGATACCAGCTTACCGTCTCATCATCCTTCTACCAACTCCTCTCGAATAGCCAACCTGACTATACCCGCCATTACAACAGCGGGTAACAACCGCAATCCCGTCAGCACTCCGGCCCCAAATCCGGACACTAATGCGCTCACCAACCAGTCTCAGTCTCCTCCCATGCAGTCCGCGCCTAGTGTTGTTACTACTGCTGCTGCAAATCAAGATCAAGGTCCGAGTTCTATGAACACGTCTCATGGGGCTGGCGCTCAAAGCATGGACAACCCTAACGATCACTCTTCTGGTAAAATCACCCTCTCCCTAGCCACGACCACAGCCACCACCGCCGTTCCTGCTAACCCATCAACAGCCCCCACTACGTACACACACCGCGTCATCGCTGATATCGCTGGTCATGCTTCAATTCTGATTCCCTCAATCTCGTCTACCTCTGCAGCTGATAATGGGATGGAGGAAGGATCTCAATTTCAGATGGAGGAGATGCGCGTGAGAACTGCGTCGACGGTTGCGCATGAGGAGGCCTATGCGGAGATGATTGATAGGGCGATGAGGGCGATGGAGGAAGAGGTTGGAATTTGATGGATGGAAAATGGCAGGCTGGCTGATGAAATGAAGCTGTAATGGGTAGGTGAGAGTATGTATTGTTTGGGGAAGTGTTGGGTTCTTAGTAATGGATTAGGTAGTCATCTTCTTGCTCCGGTCCCATGTATACATAACCTCTGCATCTTCATCTCTAGGCTCTTCTGCAGGTTTCGTCGTAGAAGCATAACTCCATCTCGCAAGCCTTTTGATGGTTGTAAGGTTATACTGTTCTCAGGTGACTAGATAAGGGTCACCTCGCCGCTCTGTCTAGTACAAGGTATAATAACTTACTCATACTCCGGCGCCTCCAGCCCACTCGTCCGTATGCTGCCCAAAGTATCGAAGCCGATACAAATGCACGCCCTCAAATCGTCCCCAAGCACGTTATTATTACATGAGCCTGGCCTGTCCGCGAAGAAATTTGGTTGGGTGGGATAGGAAAGATGGATTCGTGTTTACAGCCTCTCGTCGTGACCGAAGCCAGCGAGCTGAGAGCGAGGAGTCAGACGGATTAATTCTTATAATCATTACCTACAGACGCCAGCGCCCCGCAATGTCAGTTATGAGGATGGATACCGGATGTTCGGTCAGATTGTGGAGGGAAGAAGAAGCATTACCAAAGCGAGACCCCAATAAGCTCTTCCTTTTCGAGCTTATCGTGAAGAAGTCTTGTAGTTCAAGTAACGGGGGCGAGTATTCGATCACGGAACCGAGCCAAGATTACTCAGAGGAAAATTCGAAAGTCACCACCATTCAAAGCTAATATTTGGGTGTTGTTAGCTACTCGTCTGCACTTGATTCCCGGATCAATTCAACCATGGCAATGGGTGGACTGGCAGCAGCAGCAGCGCCTCCCGCATTACTCATTGCGTCCGCTGCTGTATCAGACACTCTATAAGCGTTCGGTGCACCACTACCAGCAGCGTCTTCAAGGCTGATGCCCAAAGGACCTCGATAGTCGTATCTTCGTCTGACCGTCTCGTTGGTTCCTGTCGTCGAGGTTGAAACACACCGGCCGTCCTCAGGGTAGATTGAGGTCGGCAAGGCGATGGGTCTTCGAAAGGCCCCGGTGCTGAAGCCGTAGGGTAGGCTGCGCCAGGATAGGAGGAATCCAACCCCAAGCTTTCCGCACCCGAAACAGCGGTGCTGCTAAAGATGCACAAAATGATGCAGTCATTCCCTAACAAGTCATACCAGAATCGTGCATGTCGTTGTCATCGTTTTCAGCATCCACATCCCTTATTTGTACTCTGGGTCTTCTTCGTCCCGACTCACTACCCGACCCCCCAACCCCAAGCTTTTCCGCCCCCGAGACAGTGAGGTGACTACCGTTTAAGTTATACCAGCTGCCGGATTGTTGCACCGAGTACAGCATTTTCAATCGACCTCCTCCACCAATATGGCCATGGCAATCTCCGATATTGTCGACCGGACTTACGTAGATTCACTGAAACCATACTCGAAACGATTGTGAACAGCTCTGTGTAAGGGATTTTCCCAACTCTCAATGTACACCTCTCTCAACAGTTCTCTAAATGAGATTCGAGTTTTGTATCTTCCGCTTTGTTATTTGCCCTCTTTCGCTCGCGCCTACTGAGTTGAACACTTTTCCGTCTCCATGATTCCCAATAAAGATGCGCACTGAGGCGATCCTTTCGGTGTATTTGGTGGGAGTCGGACGCTGAACAGATTGCCCCCAAGCGGGGGCAATATCTCGAGTTTCGGTCAAGATATGGCCATCGAGCTTGCAGGTTGAGCTTGTGAACATGGATAGGAGCTGAAGGCCGGACTGGAGCATTGAAAAATCAAGGCGCCTGCGGTGTGTCAACAGCCGTAAACAACGAGGTGGCTGATATCTCTCGCCAGTACTGTTCAGCGAAGTTGGGTAAGGGAATAACAAGACAGATTATTCACCTCTTTAGCAATACCAAGTCTTCAGCGATACGGAAAAGCTCCGCACATGGGTGCTGTAGCACGTACGCTAGAGGAAGCTCTGCCGCCCTTCCATGGTGTTCAGACATGGTGGTCTGCTGCAGCTTTCAATACCATACGGAGGTACTATCTGCTCCTACGAATGGCTTTCATGTCGCGAACGATTGAATCAATTCATGGAACCATGGCCGCCAGGTAGTCTCCGCCCACTCTGCCAAGTAGTGAAGAACCGCGACAATCTTGTAGGCGTCAAAACAATTCCGTGTATTACCAATATCAATCTTCTGCCACACGATAGTGCTACATTTGCCCGGTGCGGGCTCTTGCGAGATAATCAGCAGGTGCCAATCATGACCTTGGGCAATCACCAGTGGCATCGCTGGTATCTGTAGGTCTAGAGCCAGGTCGGGATCTGCACTGGTTAGGTCGGGAAGTTTCTGCAGTCTTTTGATCAGCGCTCGTGTCCAGATAGCAAGTTGTGGTTTCCCGTCGGTCCAGGATTTATTGGGCGCTTTGGTTTCGAAATTGACAGCGATGGGAAACTTCCGTACAGCCTCGTATGTAGTATGGTTCCAGCTCTTTACTAGGGTGTTCGGCAAAGGTTGTAGCCTTTCCCACATCTCTAGGATTGTATCATCAGGCTTCAATGTAATTGCATAGTCGATGACACGTTTTGGGAGTTTAGCATCGGCGAGGTCTTTTGGATCGATGGTTGTAGTCTTCCTATTCAAATCATGAGCATTAGCACTATCTCCTACTAGAATGTGCATTGACATACAACGATGTGATGACAAGCTTTTTTGCATGTCGGGACGTGCTCAATGCTGCCTTGAGCATGCTATGATGTATGTTCTCATTCCAAGTGCTTTCGTGGGCTCTCTGGCTCTCGCATTCGATCGCAGATGCGACGAGGCGCTGTAGCTTGTGAACCGACACCATGTCGCCAGTCAATTGCCGCGAGGGGCCGTCATTGGCCCATGGGTATGAGAAACGTCCTTGGTCCCTCACATCGAGTATGCTACCTTCCCCAATAAGGGTCCTCAATTCCTTTTCCTGCACCAAAGGTATCAGTATCCTAGCTACCGCTTGCATCATGTGGCAACGTTACATCGTATCCAAGGATGCCCACCCCGTCCGCGAGAGATTGTATATGTGCGCGGATCTCCTCCACATCTGCAGGTATAATGGCCTCAATTGTCCCGAAATCGTAGAAGAGTGCTGGGTGCATAAGATCCTCAAGTACAGCCATCTGCTTCGAGGGACTCATTCGTCCGCTTTTATGTGACTCCAGCTCTGAGCCGACACTCGAGGGCTCTGATGATGGCGTAGCGGAAAGGACAAGCTCGCCATGGAGGTTGCGCTTCTTATTCGGTCGCGGTGTGACCTCAGGGTCCCCGAAGATCTCTGCCATGGTAGCTGGGAGCTGGCGCTTTCGCTTTTGGGCGGATGGTGGTGATGGACTAAGGTTCTCTTTCCATTCATCGAGGCTTTGGAGAGAAGGTATCGTAGTCCTAAGGGTAATGGATTGCAGGGTCAGTAAGTTTCGATAAAAAGGACGAGGGTTGGGTGTGCCAGCCTTCAATTCGGTGCCAATCGCGGCTGGGGGTAATGGAGCGACGAAGCACGTACGTTTCCTGCTGAGTGCTGCAGACTTGATCAACCCAGACATCAATCTTCATTCCGCCTTCTCATCATGGGTGGTTATACTTAGGAGCCAATGTTTGTTTACGTCTTGTAGCGGAAGCTCGATTCTAGCCTCCCCACGGGACCGTTCCGCACTCAGATGACTCAGCTTGGTGACGTCGCCGAACCGGCAAAGTGATGAGAGTGGCGGTGCATGGGCGCAAAAACCATCGTTTTCATTTCCAAGTTTACGCTAGTATTTTAGTATATAATAACTTCCTATTTACCTCTAGGCTAGTTTTCTCTCGAAATTAATACGTATCGCCTATAATAATAGTCGAAGATATATTATTATAAAGTATATACGTCGTTATAGAGTTTATATATCGTTATAAAATAAAAGTTTAATTAAAACTAAAATAAAAATAATATTAAATTTCTAAAATATTATTTATATTATTATTTATATATAGTTATCGTTTAATCCTAGATTTAATATCTTTATTATTCTTTATATTATTAATTTATTTTTATTATTTTTACTACTTTTTACTCTTTTATTAAATTATCTTTAATATTTCAATATTTATTATTATCGATATCTCTATACTAGAGTAACTAGGCGGTATAAAATTAAATTAATAGAGATTATTTATAATTTATTTACTCCGTTTACTCTCGCTTTATTGAGAGTTTTTTATATTAATAGTCTAATTTATACTACGGAATAAAGAAGAGAATTTCGGTTTTTCTAAAAATCGAGAAAGATATAAAGAAAAAAATAGAATATAATATTAAGAGACTAGATTAATATCTAGATATTTATTAAATTATTAACTAGGTTTATTAAATTATAATATAATTATAATATAAGAGAAAACTAGAATAAGAAATAAAGAACGAAAACTAGACTAGAGTTAGTTACTATATAGATAAAAACTAATATAGAGTATTTATTTATTTCTTATCCTAGTTATATTAAAACAAAAGTAGAGAAATTAATTTAAATTTAATTTAAATTTAAGATAATTGAGGTTAAAGTAAGTTTATAGAATTATATTATTATAATAGTTCTTTTTTTGAAATCGAGTTTTTATAGAATAGATAATAAAGTAAAATAACGATATCGCTTATTAATTAATTATATAAAATATTAATTAAAATTAAGATAAAATATATCGATAAGTCCGGAAAAATAATTCTATTTAATCGATATTTAATCGATATATTTTGCGTATTTTATAGTTTTAATAAATCTTAGTATTAAGATTAAATAATAAGTATTAAGGTCTACGCGGGAGAATTAAATTTAATTTTAAAAGTAAATTTATAATACTATAAAGTAGCGCTAGTAAAATCTTATTTAAAAATTCGAAATTAAATTAAAAACTAATTTAGTAATATAGATATCTTACTTTATAGGACTACTAATCTAGATATTATTAAAAATTAAAATTAAAAAAAAAAATTCAATCGCTATTTAATTACTATATAATATATTTAGAATACGGAATTAAATAAATACGTATCTCTAATATAAATAGAGATTAATATATCTAATTAATAATACTTTAATATATATAAATATTAAAGTATAAAAAAGAAATATATATTAGAAATCGATTTAATATTATTAAGAGAAAAAAAACTAAAAAGTTTTCAATTACTTTATATTTAGCGCTAGAGTCGTTATTATTATACTATTTATCTATAGATTTATTCTCGAATTACTTTAGTAAATATAGTTATATTTAGATTTTAGCGTTATTAATAATATAATTTACTTATCTTTTTACTCTAAAACGGGTATAATATATAATTCTATAAACTAAACAATTATCGAATTAATTATTATATATTTACGATATATATAACTCGTTATTATCTTCTTAACTTAAATAATTAAGGTTGTTAATAATTCTACGAAATTCTTTATCTTAATTAATTTTTGAATAAAAAGTATTTAATCTAAAAATATTAATAATTAAAAAGAGTTTATTCAATAATTTAAAATATTTAAAATATATAAAGTTCGCGTAATATACGCGAGTCGTTTATAATATTCTTTTCTTTATTTTCTTATATAAGTCTATACGAGAAGAGTCGAGGTATTAAATACGTATTCTATTAACTTTAGGCGAAAAAATAACGAAGAGAGAATAAAAAAGAAAAGATAATAATAAATAACCTAGAAATATTCAACTAGGATTTAAGATCTTAAATCTTAATTTTCTACTAGTATCGAGTAACTCGTTAAGATTATATAGAGCGTTATAACTACGTTAATCTAATTTAAATTTTAAATTACGTCGATTTACGAAAATTATATACGCGCGTTATACTCTCCTAAGCTAGCGCGATATTATAGACTATATATTTTACTATATAATTATATAATTCATTATATACTAGTAATATTTAGCTAGTTTATTCCGATTTATTTAAAATTATTCGAAATTATTCGAAGTACTAAATGCGTATCTAGTAACTTTAGACGAAAGTAATTATCAAATTTATCTCTAGGGCTAGTATATAGGTTTAATAAATTTACGCGTCGTTTCTATTTTTTTTAATAAAATACTAACTCCTCGCTTTATTAATATAGAGTTTAGAGAGTTTTCTCGAATATTTATTATACTAAAAAAAAGACTAAATAATTTAAAATTTAGAAAATTTAAAGCGGAGTAGTATTGATAATTAATATACGTATCGTTAGATTAATATTTATTTTATTATTTTTTCTCTTATTTTTCTTATTAGATTTAAAGGATTTTCTTAAATAATTATTATATTATACTTCGAGGACGAATTCTATAAAGAGTAAAATAATTATTATATTATATTATAATTAATTATTAGAGCTAGAGTCTCGGGCTAAAGATTATAAACTATATATATTTTATAGACGGAGTTTTTATATTATAATTATTAAAATTAATAAATTATATATATTAGAATTGAAATATTTATAATTATATAAAGAGTTAATAACTCGTAGTTTATAAAAGTTCTTAGAGATCAATTCTATTATTATATTATAAAGATTTTTATTAGACTTTTTATTTACTTTATATTATTATATATATCCTAAATATTTAAATTTAATATTAAATTATTTTATTTATTTACTCCTCGCGTCTTTATTTCCTACTATTATAGAATAATACTAAAGTACGGAATATAGAGGACGGGGTAATATTAGTAATTTAGTATTAATTATAATAGCGCTATAGTAATCTACTTAGAAATAAAAGGTCCCGCAAAAATAGTAATACTAAATAACACATGGAGCTAACTCCTGTAGAAATCCAACGACGGAATATTACTTTTTTTCCTATTGTTGTCTTAAGGTACCTATATAAGAGGGTAGATACCGTAACTCGAGTGCGAAGAGGTAGTGATCTAGAGCAGTATTCAAGAGTCTATAGAGAAGAGGCGGCAAAAGCGTTCCAGCTGAAAGACTTAGAACTATCATGATGGCCGATTACAGCGTGTCGAATAACTCCCTGCCAAAAGCAGCCATGGAGGTATTCAATCTGCAAGATCGTGGTACAAGGAAAGAAAATCCGGCACTTCGCCAACCAAAACATGTTCTCGTTAATCACGGCTTTATTAGGCAGCCATTTAAACTGCCCTTCTTCTCTATCTAAACTCTGCTCCCCCCTCTTTCCCCCGTATCCTAATTAACGATCTCGTCAAAACCTTATATAACTCTCGTTACTGAAAAGCTTTCTTAGTCTAATCTAGAGAGCTCTCCCAGCTTAAACCCCTAGACCTTTCTGTAATGCATCGAATTTGCGCACGAGGCATGAGATGTCCCTACGAGGCGTGAGAAGGTTCCGGTTCTTACACGATACCACTTCCCGGCAACCCAGAATCTCCAGCATGGAGTACCCAGCCATGAAATCATTAAACACTTGATGAGTAGTGTTGATAACGCTGCGCATTATCAATAGATGCATGCAGAGACTCGATATTGCCGTGTATTTGGGTTGTCGAATGTGCTATACTTGTTTTGTGAGGGCAAGATGTCGGATACATTTCTATCCAATATCGCTACTCTGTGTCTGTACAAGGATACTCTGGGCTTGGAGGTCGAGAAGGTCGAAGCGAGATACTATATAGATAGGGAAGACGCATGCAGTATCGATTTGCTGTACCACATTATTTAGAGCAATGAGACGTCTTATAAGGTACATCGGGAGCTCAATTTTGCTTCCACATTCGCGCCATGAATCAGGGGTCCAACTACCGAGAATACATTCTTGTATCGCGTGCTGCGCAAGATGCAGACACAATCTGAAGTTAGGGTATACGCGTATACAGGTATACATTTGAAGAACATCGCGCCGGGTGTCAGCCTGGGAGAGTACGGGGATAGAAAGGGCGAGGAGAGAGGGATTACTAGGTCAATTGGATTTCTCGGGTTTACTATTGGTGATTCGGGGTTGGATTCACCTTGTGAGTAAATACTACCCGGGAGACGAACTACTTATGGTACGTTAGAGTTGTGAATCCTTTCCTTAATTTGGTTTAGTTTGACTACACATAATAGCGTGAGATAGATTGGGTAAGAGATGGATTTCAAATAAATTACGTTATTGTTAATTCTATGGTATGAAATGGCCACGATGATCCCCAGAACCAAATACTTTCTCTATTTGATTATTCAAGGATTAAGGTAAGGTATGACAGCTTTCCTAGCACAAGCTTCTAATAAATAAGGGTAAACCTTCCTTTTAGGCTCGCGCACGGCGCCTCTCACGAAGCTTCTGCCCTACCTTCTTCCACAGCACTCCCAGTACAACCAACCCAACATGAATCAAGCAGAACCGATGAAGAAAAGTAAGATCCACCGCACCAGCAACACCCAAAAAGCAAAAAAACCCCCAAAAAGTCCAATTCCACCCATACAAGCAACAAAGCACAAGGAAAAAAGGCCCAAAATCAATCCTGTTAACCGCACCAGCCCACCCTCCACCCCGTCTCGCCCGCTCATAAAACTGCGGTAATTCCCCCCTCACCTCTCGAAACCACGCCCACAACCCGCCCCACATCTCAAACGGCCACTCCTCATCCTCGTCCCATTCCAAAAGCAGCTCCTGCAACTCTTTCCGGAAACTATAGCCAACCGTGTATAAATCCCACTGTTCCCACTCTTCTTCAGGTCTAGCGTGAAGGGCCGGGTAGAGAAGGAATTCGAGGGCGAGAGCGAGGGTTTGGAAGGCGGGGCCGTGGCCCGTCAGGCCTACTGTGCGGGCGTTGGGGAGGAGAGAGCCGTGTTTTGGTAGCGTTTTTTGGGGGAATGGCGGAGGCGCGGGGCAGCAGAGTTGACCGGGACAGCTATAGATCTCGAAGGTCGCGTGGATCATTTCGTGGAGGAGAGTGGAGATAATGGAGGGGGTTTGACCGTGCCGATACGCCCATAATTCCGTGATCGTGGCGTTTTGGGTGGGGCGTTGCGGGGGCGGAAGCCGAATTTTGATGTCTGTTGATCCGTTGCGGTGGTGGCTTGTCAGGCCTCTGAAGGTGAGTGAGGGGGAGTAGGGGACCCAGATAAGGGGGATAGAGTGGCGGCGGAGGAGGGCGGCGAAGAAGATGAGATCGAAGGCTTCGAAGGCGCAGGGGAGGTCGAAGGGGGCGGGGGTAGAGGAGAAGGTCGTATTGGTGGGTGAGAGACTGCATTTGTACCAGCGTTTTAGGCCCTCCTCTTGGATGGGTGTAAGGCGTGTAGTATCGAGGCCTGCGGAGTTTTTGAGCCACCAGAACCACTTGGAGCGTTTTGGGCGGGGTAGGAGATGGAGAAGGTTATCAGCGATGGAGGTAGCGCAGTAAGATTTTGGGGGGAGATAATGATGATAGTGTAGGGAGTGATCGTTACAGTATTGGATGTCTGTGGTTAGGTTTCGTGGGGTGTCGGATTGGGAGACGAAGGGGGGAATAATTGGGTCGTCGAGGGATTGTAGAGTAGGGGCTTGCGCTGGGTAATAAAAAGCCAAGACGTAAGTAAGAAGTAATAAGGATCCGCAGGTAAAGATCACTACTTTACTAGCGAGCCCCACATACGGGAGTATATCAAGAGTGCGCTGGCGATATGTTTTAGAAGTTTCAGGCATTGTCGAGTTGGGTGGTCAAAAGTAGGTAGAGGATTACTGACTCACTTACCTATTAATGGTCTATGAACATGAAAGAATCATTGTCCGTACTTGCAATCCTGCAAGCAGCGCAATTCGAACAATATCAACAACAACACAACGCCGGATTAGTGGTAACGAAACACTATATAGACTGTTTGCAGGGATAGAGTCGTGGTAATCTCATTCTTCTTTCTCAGACAATGCATAATCCATCAAAGGTCGACATACTTTCATTGTTACCTAAGGTATGCACGACAATTCCGCTTTCGGAGACCAGAACTTGGCTGAATCGATTGCGAACAACAAAGAATTTGTTAGCCAGAAATTCATGCGTATCCTTTTGGTTGGTACAGGCATAATTGACAACGTTGCTCGCCTGGACGCATTGCGACATGACTCGGAAACGGACGTCGGAGTGGCGCTGTATCCGATTGCAGATTTCAGCGCTCATACTCGTACTGCCCAAAGGTTTTATCTGATGTCGATGATAATCACTAATCATATTGCTCACATCTCGCGACCCCAAGAAGGTGATTGGTGTCCTCGACCGATCAAGCGATAAGACCTTTGGGCAGTACGAGGACTGCACGAGTTCTGCTAAGAATAAATCAAAGTATTCAAGGACGTACCTTTGCCTAGTTTCCGCTGATGAAGCTTGCTCCAGGCGAGCTTGCAATTGAAGTACATAAGTACAACGGTACTGGGGAAAGACTTTCCGGCGACATGAGGGCCATGAATATCCACCGCCTACTCATTCGATATAGCGAATTGGGGTTGTTTCTGTCCGGGAGGATCATGCCCTGATCGTCTTAGTGCAACATGACCCTGTCTGGACTGAGCAGATTGCTACCTCTCAATATAACATGATCTGCCTAAACTGAACATCTTGGCACCTGATGTCTCCATAGTATGATCCTCTGAGTGTAGCGTGACCTTGTCCGAGCATTTGTATCGCAGAGTATAGTATATGCATAAAAATAATGGAGGTAGTAGCTACGTCGTGTAGCGTACGTCTAGCAATCTTATTCTTGGCTGGGGACACAGCTCGTGGAAAGCGTTTTGTGTACTTGAGTGCTCAAGATGCTTCTCGCACACGCGTAGGCCATCGCGGTGTTATATTTTAGAGCTGAACGTCGTGCGACCTTGGGTTCAATATGATCTTGTCCGGCTTGAACAGCTTGCCGCTGGTGTCTCTACCTTCAATTGGGAGGATGGTGTTCTGATACGGCAATTGTAACATGACGGTTCCTGCCTAAGTTACTGCTGGATATCTCTACTTTCTTCTAGAGGATGGTGTTCTGATCTTCTGAGTGTAGTATGCCTTCCTTATCTCCACCTCCGCCTAAAGGATTGCGTACTGGTCCCCTAAGTGTACCACGATCTTGTTTAGGCTGAATAGCTAGACCATGTTAGAAGCCAGATATCCTCAACGTTGTATCCCATAACCAGCAGAGGGCTCGTTTAGAGGACCGAATCGCCGCCAAGCCAAACGAGCCCTGCCGTTGCTGATTCATGGGATAAGCCAGAGTTCATGCAGTGATTCACTCGAGATCCTGCAAGGCTCTGAAGACTCGAATCAACTCGAGCAGCGAGAAGTGAGGATCGATTTCCCTTGCCATCCATTATTGCCCACTGTTTCCACTATTTCGCTTTTTTCGGCATTTTCCCTCGCCATCCATTGTAGCCCACTCTTTCTAGCTCCATACCCATGCAGTACTGTAGATCAATAGTATGTCTACTCTGAAATTGATTTGAAGGTAGGATAGGAACGAGAGGCTCGAGAGGGTAGGACCAGTCCATCTAGGCCGCGAGTGGTTGACTGAGGAGCATCTTCCTAAGTAAAAAGTCGAAGACATTAGTATTTAGTAAACAGTAGGTGGTTGGGATCAGCTTACCTCCAAAATACTCGGTACGCCCTGTATAGCGAGATTATGTGGAGACGAGACTAGACAACCCTAAGCTCAAGACACTGTAATGGTGTAGTCTTCGAAGAGAGTTCTCGACCTGTATGTTTCTTCACCCCTAGTATAGCGATTAAAGCGATAGCGCGCCAGGACCAAGATATTAGGAGCGTTTGCCTCCTAGGCAGTGCGTACTAGCATGGAAGAGTGCAATAATGGTGGCTGCTGGTATTCAAGGTAGTCCTTTTTAGACACTTATATACCAATCGCCAGATCATTTGCTGTCGTATGGGATGATTGTAAATGCTTTGATGTTTGGGGAAGCTTCAATCATGTTATTAGTTAGTTGGTTGATAGGAGTATTAATCATTTTTGTCTACAAGGACGGGATGTACAAATTTCGATCGTAGTTATGTCCTACCTCGAGTAATCACCTCCTAGGTACTCTGGGGACTACTCCGCCGACAAAAGTTCGCTCCGGGCTGCGGGGAGAATCTTCCGGTGAGGACCGCAGCCTTATCGTCCTTCAAGAGGCTTGGCACGCTAAATGGGGCCAGCGCGTGGGATACTAGAGCATGGAATTGGCGCGAATATATAATCACAAAATTACATTATATCATACCACATTTTAGTGTGCTCATGTTTTCATTCTGTTCATATTTGCTACACCCGGCCCCTATCCCAGCGATCTAGATATCTTATATCCTCAAGAGGTGGCCAGTCTCTTGAGAACACTCGATACCCAAACCGCTTTCACATCGAGCACTAACCGCTCTCATCACCTACGAGTTTCATTCCTTTCGACCAACAGGGCCATCCCTACTGTGACCAAGAGAAGAGGGCTACCCGCTATTATCAGCATCACGCCCAGCTTCCACGTCTCACGCGTATCCTCTCGACCCAGGTAGTCCGTGCCCTGCGGAACAGCTCCCACAGGCGCATACCCTGCCCTTGCCCAAGCACCTCTCTGCGTGACCGCTGGCGTTTCAAGTCGGACGCTAGTATTCATTTTCTCTTTACTTTTGTGTGCCATGATCAGCTCAAGCTGCTGCTTTGGTCGAATCTGCAATTAAGCATGCTGCTGCCTTGATCCGGCGGTGTTTATCGTTTGTGACTCAAGCATGGCGCGCGATTGTGCGTGGAAGTGTGGAAGTGTGGGTATTGGGTCCTAGACCCTAGTGAAGTCAAGAGCTATCGCTGCTGGGCTGGCAAGCTATGATGATTCCAGCACCGCCGCTACTAAGCAACGTACGTATGACTTCAGACTGCTCGGTAAAGAGCTCGTGGCGGGTCTACTGCTCCCAAGAGTCTGGGCATGCAAGGCCGAGACGTCCTAAGTCGACTGGGGCGTATGCGGTATCAAGAGAGGGGTATGCTGCCGAGCTCCTTTGAGTATCGTTGCCACCACGAAGAGGTTCCCGGCCAATGTGCCGGCGTTCTTTGATGCCTTCAGAGACACCCCACCAAAGCGACTGCGCCATATCTGCAGCGGATTCAAGGGGCGTCACCCGGACCTTGGCCGCGTACGGAGGCGTTTCCTCCAGTATAGGAGTCACTGCTGGTCTTGATAGACGATTGCGTGGTGCTCGAGGGCAAGTGCAAGGTTGGCCGATCATTGATATGTTCCTTGAGTGAGAACACAGCCACTCTTCTCAGTGGATGGTTGGTTGCGTGGTGTTCAAGGGTAAGCGCGAGAATTATAGCCTTAGAGCGACCATGGAGTGTTCTCCTTGAGGGAGGAAATCACCACTCTTGTTTGTGGTTGGTTGCGTGGAAGGGCAAGCGCAAGGATCTTGTAGCCTCTGCGTAAGTTTGTGATCTCTTCTCAACTCTCCGTTCTCCAAACGCAAATTTCCCCATCTGCCCAGCAGTACGAAGATCTAGTGTTTGACTCAAAACCTTTGAGAGGTGGCCAGTCTCTCGAAGGTACACTGTATGATCTTACCGCTGGCATAGTCCAATTATTTGCCTCCAGTTCCATTCCTTCCCCATTCTCTTCAATTCTTCGGCTTTTCTGGTATACCATTTGTATGGTCTTTCAATTCAAAAGAGTGCTGTTTGTGGCGGCGTAGTGGGTGTTGAGGTGGACTGTTGGATTTGGGAGGCGATGTAGGAATTTGTGTAGTCGAGAGACTCGTAAGGGGAGTTAGAGAGGGAGCGCAGACGTTAGAGTTGACCTCTAGGGAGTCTAGGAAGTAGGTGTCAGCATGTATTGTTTAGATTATGATGGAATGAAGGGTACCGGAGAGGTCTGATGTATAGCTGATTACTCCATGAGTCTTGTGTTAGAGAACACCGTCGGCGGTATACTCGATGAGCGGCTCTCAATTGTAGACGTAGAAATCCGTTTGTACTTCGTTGGACGAAAGCGATACTTCAAGGAATATCTTTCAAGCCATTCGTAGCAGGTAGGATTTGCTTAGCACTACCACCCTTGCGATACGCACAATCCGTTGTAGCTGGGGGGGGCCAATTCCCCAGCAACGTTAGATCGTGCGCACCACGATGGAAGGGCCGTGCCGAGCAGCGTGTAATGCCACATACGAGCATCAATGTCGTGCGGAAACATGGCTGCAGAGGTGTATTCAATGAATGTGGAGAGGTTAAGAAAGTGGGCTTCACGAAGACTCTCAGCGTATACGATAGGAAAACAAGATAAAAAAGGTAAAGGAAGGAGAAGGCGAATACTTGTACCTGAAAGCAGAAAGGCGCTAATGTAATGCAAGTCTCCGGGCGACTTCCACCGCAGGGGTGCTCAGGGATTAACCCTTGAGTCGGCCAAAGTCATAGCTTTTACTACTTTCTACAACCTTCGTACCAAGCCCTTTGTTGGCCCTGGTATGATTCGAGAGTTATGGTACTTCGACGCAGGAATCTAGGTGTACCCAGCCCTACAGGGTGGCCGACTCTCATTTGGCAGGGGCGTGGGGTGGTCTGGATTCAGGAAGATCAGGTACCGGTCGTTAGGGTTCGCTGGGTGCAGGCTTTGCCGTATCACACCCTCGAGAATGACATCGATTTCTTCAGGCGCACCTTATGCTATGACATAATACCTAGGAGCGAAGAGGAGCCCCACGAAGATAGAGAGAAGCTTTCTATATTATTGGGAGGTATCCATGGGGTTGACTGAGCCCAGGCCTGATATTACGAAATTCTGTATACTTGATGCAGCCTATCGGCCAGGCAGAAAGCCAATCCATCACCAACGCAGATGACAAGAGCACGGACAGATGCCCATCAAGCTTAGTACCTCCTCTCGGTGCTTCCCAGACGACTACTACGGCCAGTGGTATAGAAGACGACGAGGTCAACATTACGGACTTGGTAGATCAGATACTGCGGAACGAGCGAGCGCGCTCAGATTCAGAAGGTAAATAGGGGAAATAGCGCCAGTGGCTTTATAGAGTACTCGATTATTGTGGCGCTTTGAATGCTAGCGAAAATTCGAGATTTCTGGCTAATAGTGGTAAAGATATCGTGTCCGATGTTGATGATGATGGGGTTTGAATGTGCTCCTAACTCCGGGAATACCTAGCATCCAATAGCATGATTACACGATCATTCAGAAAATCATCGACGCTATAACGATTTGAATCCAGTCTTCAATCTCGAACGTTTGTTCTTCATTCCCCATCACAATACCAACGACGGACCCGCGCATTCGGGGCAGTTCCGTTCAAAAAGCCAGGTAACTGCGGAGCGCTTTCATGATGGGCTGATACCAGGCCATGGGAAAGAGTATGGGCAAGACTTGTTCAGGACCAAGCAATCGAGGAGCGCTTGCATAATAGGCTGAAGGGCTGTGTGCTATGGGAAAACCCACCAACAATCTAATCTTCGACTCCTTTCAAGTTTAGGCTTCCGCTTCATTCAGCATCAGATGCGTCTCGGAAGGCACTACGGTAGTTGCATAGTAGGCTCATCTATGAACAATAAACTCCCCAGACTCCTCTCTACCAGTTCAGAAATTGTAACAAGGGTACTAGGTCACACTTCCGTTCAGAACTCGTGGAGATTTGGACTTGTTCGATTCAAACAGGTATTGTCATCTATAAAGCTAACGCGATCTATATGTAATGATGCCGAATGTCTAGAAATCAATGGCCACCCACGCAGCTAAGAGCCCAACGCAATAGGACCCAACTAGGTCAGGTTACAATCTTGACCATAATTCCGTCCGCCTTTTGACGCTGTTCACTATGCATGCCAAAATGTGCTTAAGGAGATTTGGAAAAGATCGGCGGCCTTTGCCCCTCAGTTTCTTCTGATTGTTGGGACCTTGGGCAACCTCGGGACCACTTGTCCTGTTGCCATAAAGTCCTCGAACCTGTCAATTGCTTGGTGAGCCAGGGCTGGGTATCCAAACAGATGCTCTAAGTAATCGACATTGGCCCAATAGTCGGTCTTGGGAAGTTGAGACTCAATCCGGAATCGATACTGAAGTACTGAGCGCCCGCGGCCAGTGCGGCGTCTGTCCACTATTGTGATGTTGGTAGGCGTTTGATCTGTATCGTCGGTAGGGAGTTGAGGGACATCCGTTCCATCGATTGTATTAAACGTACTCTCAGGCGGGTATGTTGGTGTTGATGGAGGGCTGATATATTCGTTAGGAACACCATGATCTCCTGGCCCGTCCTCCCCACCATCTTCTCCGCTACCACCTTCCAAGTTATCATCAACCGCTCGATCACGCTTCAGGAACCATCGGAGGAACCAACGAACCGCGAAAACACTCGTCCCGATCCCCAATCCGATCAGGATCTCCCGATGATCCTGCAACAAAAACTTCGCAAGCTTTCGAAGATCCATACTCTGTACTACAGTCAGAGCCCCAGCTCCAATCCCCATCAACAGCTGCCACCACGTCTTGAGATCAGGCAACTCCGGTAAATCAAGCTCTTCAAAATGCGCCATGGGCCCCTTAGTGACCCACTCTTCCAACGATGTGCTCCTAGTGGTAGGCTCATTCGATTCATCAAAATCATCAGTGTTGGTAGCATTATACCCCAACTGAACCAACACGCCCACCAATCTCATGACGGAAGGGTCTTGGACGAAGGACTGACAGAGGCATACAGCGCAGGTGTCTCTATTGTGCCACTCGGAATTGTGCAAGCACCGGTATCCCACTGCAGTGAGTTGCGACAACGTCATGGCCGGGACGGGCGCGCGGCATCTTGAGATTGGTAGGTCGGGTTCTACTGGGCAGGTTCTGAACGCGTTGAAGAGGGTTGGGAGAGGCTCGAGCCAGGCGATGTTTGAGCCTGAGCGGGGCGTGCTGACGGTTGGGCTTGAACGCTGGAGGTTAGGGGTTTGAGGGTGGACTGGGTTAGGTGACTGTTGTTGATGTGCTGGATTTGGAGTTTGTTGTTGACGCTTTTGCCAGCGAAATAGGGCGTACATGGTGGTGAGGGTGGAGTTTGAGGAAGATGACGAAAAAGAAGAAGAGCGGTTGCTGGATAAGATGGTCTGTGGAAACGAGTTGCGTAATGAGACTGCTTGCGACTGGATGATGAAGGAAGAAGGGTTTGAAGAAGGGTTTGAATTTGTAGCCTATAGTGGCTCGGATAGGAGGGAAGACCGAAAATCAAAGAGTCCTTGTTTCCATGTCTTGGATTGACTCACCATATACATATCCGAATTAGGGCATGGTCTCGCGGTAAAAGCCGCATTCACTCTTTCTTTCAGCTCTAGACGGTTATCTTAGCGGGTATGAAAGCATAGTATGACACAAGTTCTGGATTGAAGAAAGCAAATACAATTACAACTGTATGCCGTGTCTGAGTTGTCATGGTTTAGATCACTTTTGTGAATGAGGGAGAGGCTTGGTACTAGCTTTCTTGGCAAGACATGTCTCATTTAAGCTGGCGAAGCGGAAGCAACGCCTGTGACGAATAGCTGTAATTCTCAGCGTAAGTGATACTTTCTAATTCAAAATGGACTTCGTACATCACCCAGCCAGCTCTGGTACTGTCTCCAATCCGCTGTAATCGCAGATCTTGCAGCTGTGGGGGTATCACCCATCTTTCAGTGCGTTAACCACTGTCCCCTGTTACCTGACATGAATGATTCATGACGCTATGGATAATATGCGAGATTATTCGGGATGAGATGGAATGGACGACTTGCAGAATTTTCGTTAGCTTCTGTCTCCGGCTTAGCTAATTCACTCCGCTTTCATGAGTCTACCTCTGCTTTCACCTCCAGTTGACGAATTCGTACTATTTCATGTGACAACATCACTATCAAGGTGACTCGGGCGAGCTTTGTCGAAATAACTCGACGTTATACGTTAGATTTAATATCACACCTCGAAAATCACACCCTAAAATCACACTTCATACCCCACTCACACTTCGAATTATTGAACATTCATACTTCAATAGAGAGCACACTTTAATATTACCTTTTAATTCGAATTTAAATCTACGTACAAATCTACACTTGAAAGTAACACCTCGAAAGAATCACAGTTCAAAATCACACTTCCAATCACACCTCATTATCACACCGCACAAGGGACCTACTTTATATGGATACAAACATGGCAACGTCAAGCCTAGGTCGTATATGGCCCGTGGGTACGACCGGTGAGTGTGTACTAGCTCTACGTCAGTTTTCTCTATTGCCAGAGCGTGCCGTGCGTGCCCAGAGAGCTACCAGCAGAGGGTTCGTTTTGCTTGGCACGGAACATCACTTCTTGAGCCCCAAAAACAAACCAGCTAGAGCGCGACAGCACAGGGATAAAATCCTTAATATTCGCGATTACTTTTATCAATTCGAGCCTGAAGCACCATATACTGAAATCTCCAAGAAACTCGTCAGGTGCGCATTGACTTGTGCTGTATACAGCCCGTCACATATGAAGGCAATCTGCCAAGCAAAACGAACCCTCTTTCTGCCGGTGGAAGGGGTACCAAGATTCTGTCATTTTGTAGAACTTATCCATCGCAAGAAGAATTATATTCCATTTACTAGTAGGGAGAAAAGTTTAGAAGTGTTCTAAGGTGTACTATAGCAGTCGGAAGATCTATATGAAACTCAACCTGAAAAAGCTATCGAAATAAGCTTGAAGGATCACGCTTCTTCTTCTTCGCTAGAAATATCCTGTTCCCCGTCCCTGTTGTCGAAGAAAATGAGAGATACCGTCGCTTTACATTCTAATCTTGAATTATGATATTTGGCTTTCGCTTTCTGAACCAATTCCTTGAGGTTCTCCTGGTCGAAGCTCTGGCTTGAGGTCTTGAGCTTTCCTTCAAGACTCTGGCTCAGCTGCTCTAGGTGCTCCTACTCGCTTGCTGTGGCAAGTGAATAGGTACCGATGTTCCCGTGTGCGCAAGGTCTACACCTTGCGTACCATCGGTATGGACCCTCGGATACTCCTGTTTTCTCTCCTGTTGCCTTACCCTCTCCTCAGCCATCTCTCTATCCCGGTTTAATAGCTTTACAACGAGGGTTTGCGCTGATACTATTTCCAGTTGGAAGTCGAGGCGAGCAATATAGGCTGTATCGGATTCGCCGTGGAGGCGGCTGACTGACGTATCTGAAACAACGTCGGAAATCATGTCTTGGATATCGCCAACCGTGGGGCTGGGGGCGTGGGAAATATCGGAGGGACCTGAATCTAGGCTCTGGATATGGTTGGCCTCCCTGGTGGTAGCCTTTATCGGCTTAGGGGTAGTTTCATCGCCGTTCTTCCCGATGATCCCGCGCTTGACGAATAAGCCATGGCCGTGGGGGCATTCGAAGTATCTGTTTCCGTTGAAAATGCCATCGGTGTTCCCGGATGCTTCTTTCAGCTCGAGGCCGACCCAGTCGCCGTCCTCGGAATGAAGACTACCGAGGAATTGTAGCACTTGACCGACGCTGAAACTGTCTGACTCCTCTATAGCTTCATTGGGACGAGCGCTTTCGAGGGGTTTCGCCGAATAATCCGTCAGTGTCAAGGAGAGTTTCTCAATCGAAGTATCTCCATGGAAGAATTGCAGGCCTGTGTCCATTTCGAGCGCCGCAAGCTGCATGTCCGAAGTTGGTATTCTGGTTTTCAAAACAACCGTAGATACGATAGCTACTGAACCTGGTTCCTGTCCTTCATCCCTCTCAGAGGCAAGGATATCAGGGGTATCTAGCGTCTTATCTTCAACCGTGTATACGTTAACGCCTGAGGTCGGGTCTTGCAGTTCGTCTATCCAGGTGCCAGCGATGCTAATAATCTCCGGTGTGGTATCTTTAACCGTGGATGGAATACCGTCTAACGCCTGGTCTTGGATCTCGTCGACCTTGGAATCAAGGAGGTCAGCGGCACTCAGCGAGCTATCTGCAACCGTGGATTCGACAACGTCTATGGTCGGCAACAGTCGAGGACCTACTGCCTCGAGGGTCTGAGCCTCCCGCTCTACCTTTTCTCTATCAAACCTAATCACCTGCTCTGCAAGCACACTTATTTCTGGACCATCATAACCCTCAAAAGCATCGGCGCCAGTCCTGAGGTTGGTGTTTGCTATATTAGCGTCAAGGGTCTGAGCCTCCCGCCGTGCCTGTTCTCTCTCACGCCACTTCACCTCTTTTGCAAGTCTACGTAACTCTGGATCATGATAATACTCATACTCGTCGGCGTCAGTCCCGAGATAGATGTTTGCCATATCGGCGAAGTCGACAGCTTTTGGCGGGTTCTGGATTAATGGATCGAGAGCTTTGGGAGTTTGGGAATGAAAGTGCCATTTGTGGGAGAAAAAAAGATTCTTATAGGGAGTACGAACTAGCCAACACTGTGTCAATGCCATTGTACAGACCTCGTGTGCAGATCTTCTCATTGGTTGAAAAAGCTGTACGATAAAGGACCATACTATCAAAAGACTATGCCATTGAGAAGCCATGCTATTGAAAGACCATGCCGTGAAAGGACCATTCAGAGACCATGCCATTGACAGACCATACCGTCAAAGGACCATTGAAGAGACCATACCAGTGAAGGGCCTTGCCATAAAGGATCATATCAAAGACCATGCTATTAAAGGACCGTACCATTGAAGGACCATCTCAAAGACTATGCCAGTAAGACATCGGATCAAGTCTGCCTTGAGCTTGATTGGCCAATTCTAGCCAATCAAATCTGGCGGAAGGGGCATGACTGTGGCAAATGAGCGTGACTGATTGGCCAAATCTGCGAGAGGAATGTGGCGGCAGTGAAAGGAGTTCTGGGACCCTGAGTCGATAATGAAGAGAGTTGATTGGCTAGCTTTGGGACTAGAATGTGACTGTGGGGAAAAGACCTTTTGTCTGGTCCTATCGATTGGTCAATTAGGAACTCTGACTTTTTTCAAGTCCAACCATGCTGGCAACTTTGATTCGCCCAGTTAGTAGGCCCGTGACTCGTGGCTTTCCCCTAGCGAAACGGACACATTCCACTGTCATTCATATCATTTAAGCCGTACTTATCTACAGCTCCCTCTCTTGCTGCTCCCGCAGCTCCATTATTCTGTCTCTACCAATAGGCAACCGTTTGTGTGACTCGTAAACTATCGCCCGGATTCGAGACACTGTAATTCCAGAACGGCTGGAGGCTAGAGATTTTACGCAAATAAAATTTGACTTGCTAAGGGGCATGACACATCGTGCTAGTTGTAGCCCGCCAAGTCCGCCAATCTCCTTACTGTTTTCGGGCAACTTATCATTGCTTCTACTTACTCCGTCAGTAATTCAAGAGTGATATATCACACCTGACGGACTATTCAATACTTCAAGCACGATGTTGCGCGCAGCTACATTCAAGATGTTTGAGTGGGGGCATTGCGCCGACATTCAGACCTATCCACACTGCCTGTAGCTGCTGTTGTTGTTGATACCGAGTGTGCCTTATCGAAGCCACTCAACACTCGACCTACACCACACAGAGAATATAGTACGCTGTTCACTGCAAAGTAGTCCGTATATATCTAATCGAATTCCTCCGTCTTCATGAACCTTTTGATCAATTTATCAACGTATTTATAGCGCATCCCTTCATAGAAATTGACTAATCTGCTCGTCAATGCAAGAATTCTCAAAATACATTTGGTAGCCATACTGAACAAGGAGAACCGCATATTATAGACTACTCAGTCTGTCAGTGACCTCTCGCTGATCAGACGAGGAAGAGTGACTATGACTCAATATCTGCTATTTCTCTCCTGCCCGATACATTCTGCGAGAAAGCTCGAAGGAGCTTCGTGGGATTAGAGAATGCGGGCGCGAGTTAAGGCCAAACTCACGCACTTAAGGAGGACGGATTATCCCCTAAGTAAGCCGTTGTTCAACCTTTTGTTACTAAATAGGTAGGATTCAGTACATGGCGGACGGTTGGTGGATAATCAATGCTCTTATATAGCCTTCTATCAAGGGTCGACTTACGAGTCCTTGTATTGGCGACTGATCGCTGACTTAGACTCAAGTTTTCACTTGCACGAAACGGAATGTTCAGGACTCAGGTAGTCGAGCCAAGTCTTGAATACGAGGTCATAGCGAAGAGAAAGGGAAAACTTGAACGAAAGATATAGATCATTCAAATGCAATAACTCTAGGACCAAGAAGGGTCGAGTCAAATTAATTGAATCAAGTATCAGAAATTGCAAAACTTCCGTTCCAGAAACCTATCAATCTTTTTGGTCTACAAGCCAAATATATTGAATATATCGTCGAACCTGCGGCTGATAAACATAAGAAAGTATTTAAGTTGAGGAGAAGGGGCTCTCTACGAGTTTTCAGTGCGAAATTTTATAGTAAATAAGTATCAAATGATACCCCTTCTTCCTAACTCACTCAGTATCTGCCCCTCGACTAACGATTGGAGGTTAGCTGACCCTGCTATGCCTTCGTGTGGAGCTGAATACTGGGGAGACATGTTTCATGATTCGGAATAGGGTGCTGACCTTCGTACATGTGAGTGATTGTAGCGTTGGCATCTGGTGTGACTGTCTAGACGATGTAGTTGCGTAAGAAAACGGAGCTTTGCGACACTCGACGAGGTTGCGCACGGCTGCTCCACTGGCCAAGTCCTATATATCGATACTATTATGAACCCTAATAAAGACTCCAGTAATATTGGAAAACTTGTGGCACTCTTTAAGAAGTCTCTTGCGTGTTCCAAAACGTCGCATGACCACTCGGTTAGGAAATCCTCCTTCGCTCTGATGGATATTAACATGGAGCGCTTTGGGCGCTGGGTCGAACATTTTTCCGTCTCCAGCTCGCCCTATACGGTGATAAAATCAAGTAGACTAAGAACCAAGATAAGTGGTTCTCTATAAGTGATACTATTACTTTCCTAGTATTTAGGGATCGTAATACTAGTGGTACCACCAGTAGGCGACAAAACTCACGAGCACTCTAACCCTTTTAGGCAATAAGTCCTAGGCTAGCATTTCATGGATTTTATAGTCTTAAATACCTTTCTACCATTGACTTAACTTGATTACTTTACCCCCCTTACTACATAGTATACTATATCGCCGGGGCATATCAGCGATCCGGCTGCGCACCTCATCCAACCCAATTTCGTCTCATACCTGGTGAGCCTAGAACTTATTGCCTAAAAGGGTTAGAGTGCTCATAAGTTTTATCGTCCACTAGTAGTACTAAGTCTCTCATATCGAGAGGACAATTAGAACCATGTCCTATCCCAAGTGGAGCACTATTTAGCGACTCTTGGGGGCTGCTCCGCCGAGGTGGAGCTACTCCGGGCTGCGGGGGAAATCTTATAGCGAGGACCATCGAGCTTCCAGACTCAGCACCCTTACTTAATCTTTACTAATTACCTAAATACCTACCCCATTCAGAGCCCATGGATCTCTTCCTTTTGTCCAAATTGTTCGTATTTATTCTGTCACTAACGCCTCTAAGCCCCAAGGGGCACCGTGCCTATACATTAAGCGGATAGCCTACGTACGTCAGTGCTCTGTAGATGAATGAAATCCTGGTTACCAGCTCTACTCTAATTAATAAGATCGATCATAGTCCCATTATGAATCCAGAAGAGAACAGTACCGGTTCTACCCTTCAGTAGAGGGTAATCGACTTCGGCTATATTATCCGTTCCAGTAAAAGGACAAAGCTACGACTACTATATATATGCGCCCACAACTTCTATACGCTCCCTCCTTTGCCTTTCACTTTCTTTCCTCCCTTCGAACAATTGCCCTACTTAGGAAACCCTTATCATGCTAAGAAGAGCCTTGAGCTATATAAACAGAATCTTGTGAGGCAGTTAACTGATGAGCCCTGTGCATGATTAGATGCGGGACCTTGACAGGTCTTATAGAAGTGTCCTGTTTCAATAATAGCTTGAATAGCCTAGTACTAAGTAGCTATATAGACAACTAAAGTCCTGCCAAAATTGAGCTCTCGAACCACGGAAGATAAGCGTCGTGGACCCAGTCTGCTAATCTTCTCACTACGGCAATAACCTGGAAGACACCCTTCACCGAGTATGTATCACCCAGATCCCTGTCCCCGAGTATCACGATCTCGCTGTTATCCTTCACCCGAGCAATCATGAGCTTCCATCTGTGGCCCTGCATGACGAGGATAGGCAGCGACGGTAGTTCCACCTTCGAATTGAGTTGCCGTAGACGAGCAAAGTGGGCTGAGACCCATAACGAGATTTGGACACGCATGTTATCTTCGTCAATCGCGCCTCTTTTCGTCTCCATGCTGACAGCGATGGGCGAGAACGAGAGGTATTCGGCATCGGTGTGGTTGATGCTGGACTTCTGTTCTGCTTTGAGCTTGGCCTTCATATGATCGGCTCTAAGTCTGGCAACAATACGGGCTTGCAAGTCTCCATGGGAATCGGGATTCAATACAAGGACATAGTCGACCATTTTCGACTGCATGGAATCGCCTTTGGCGTATTTGGGAAGGAGAGACTTGTCTGTGATCTTGGCGGGCGTGACATCGCGATACCAGATACCCTTTGCCTTCCACGGCCCAACCAGTGCGAGGTTGAGAACGGTCGAATGCACTTCACTGTTCCATGACGCCTCTGGCAGTTTTGCATTGAAGCATGCTCTTGCACTGCCAAGAACCTTCAGCACCTGAGCCCAAAAGGCCTGATACCCCAAACCGCCCGTCAAAGTATGTTCCCCTTGCTCTTTCTGCATAGCCTGGGATAAGAAGTTTTCTGGGAACGTCTCTTCCATCAGCTCCTTCGCTGCGATACTCTGTATCGCGAGTGGGATCACATGTCTCCCAGCAGCAATGGAAGCCAGATCCTTGCATAATGGTTTCACGTCTGTGGGTATTGGGAAGCCTGGCGTACCGAAGTCTATGATCACGACTGGTGTGTCTGAGAGCAGGAAATCAGCCATCCGTGTCGGCTTCTTGGGGCTACCTTCACGTCTTTTGCCTCTACTTGCTGACGTCAAATTCGAGTCTTCCGAGACGCCAGAGGATCCTGTGGATGTGCTAATGGCCGATCCATTGTCCTCGCGCTGGTAGTGTCTTAGGGGCGGGAATGTAGGAGTAGATATTTGGTCGAGTGTACTGTCTATGCGCGTGATACTGATGCTCGAGGCTGGCTTTGGAGTAGCTTCTGGATCGTCGTCTCTGCTAGGGGATACAAGGCTTTGGGGAAGTCTAGTACGTCGAGCTGTAGGTGTTTGGGATTGGTTTTTAGTATCCGCTGGTCTCATTTGTCGCCTTATACTAGCTCGGGCATTCCGATCCTTAGACGTTGACTTCGAAGGCGACTCATCTCCCGAGAGCATTGCCTCTCGAGATGATGCCTCGTTCATCCTACTACCAGAAAGCTCTGCGAGCTTGGGGTATTTGACCGAATGTGTAGTATTTCCCTGTTCGTGTACTAATTTTCGCTTTCTCTGCTTACGCGGAGCTGTCGCGGTTTCGTCTTCGTGTATGTATTGATGAGGAAGCTCGGGATGGCCCTGAAGCCAGGTAGAAATACTGCTGCAGTCACTGTGGGAGTCGTAGTCGGGGTGCTGAGGATCATAGGGTGGCATTTGTGGAGGCTAAGAGGAGAGTGTACGGAGATGATTACATAAAAGACGCGGTCTAAATAGCATCCAAGTTTTAAAAGACAATCATCAAGATGGAGAGACTTGTGGCCGTGGTTGAGAGGGAAATTCGTTGTTGGTGCAGTATGCTGAAGCTGGCATGTAGCAACGGTCGCGTAAGTAGGTAAACAATTTCTGGCGGAGCCAATTCCGCTTTTAGCGTATTCAAATAGCTGCGGAATCCTTAGTATTTTTCCCCCCAAAATGTTCTCCCCGCATTTAGCCCTGAATTACTACTAAATAACTAGAGATATTAATAACTATTAGAGAATTAATTATTAAATTATTGAAATAGATATTTATAAAGTTATATATAATTTTAATATTAATAATAAAATTATTATTATTAAAAATTAGAAACTAAATTACTTCTTTTTACTCTATATATATATATTCTCTATTTTTTACTCCTAGACTAGCGCCTTAATATTATTACTTTAAGATATATTATATAATAAAATTTCTATTTATTATATATAATAGAATCTCTTTATATATAAAATTATAAATAGATTTTAATTTCGCTCTAAATAAAATCCTCGTATAACTATTAAAATTATCGAGGATTCTTTTATAGAAAATCTTACTAAAAGATTATATATTATAGAAGAAAATTATATAAATTTTATAAAAAGATTAAAGTATAATTATTAACTAATTTCTAATTTTTAAAATTTCGAAATAAATGCGAATAAATAATTAATATTAAATTATAGTACCTAGGGTATATATAATAATATAAAAGTATATATATAAATTTAATAAAGATCTTTATTATTCGATAAAAGAATTAATTTCTAATTTTTTTTTAGAAATTAAGAGTAAATAACTAACTATATAATAAAAAATATTATATTTTAGTTATAATATTAATAACTTCTCGATTACGTTATTAATTAACAAAGTTAATATAAAAACTATATATATATAATATATAGTTTTGAATTAAATATTAATTACTAATATCTAGCCTTAATATAATATAATAATAAATTAATTTAACGAGTAGATATAAATTTTAAATTAATTTTAAATTAAAATAAAATAAATAATTATTCTACTTTATAATTAAATAACTAGTATTTATTAAAGAGTCGTTATTTAATAAATATATAAAGTAACGATATTAGATATATATATTAATTAATCATTTAATTTAATATTACGTTAATTAAAAATAAAAGTACTTTTAAATATTATATTTTATATATATAATTTATAATTATCTACTCTATATCGTTATTAAAGAGAGGTAATTTAATATAAAAGAATTCTTTAATAAATTCTTTATAAATTACTTTTTTATTATAATTTATTACTAGGCCCTAAGGATATTATTATTAGAAATAATATAAATCTCTATTATTACCTCTAAATAATAAAAGTTATTCGAGAATATATTTATAATATTTATTTTCTTCTTTTTTACGCGCTTTATTTAAACCCGATTAATTTAAACTTTAATTTTTTTAAAAATATAATTTAAATAATATTTCGATTATTTGTATTTATAATTTAATAGGATATTTAGCGACTTTCTACGATATATAATAAATAAAAATCGATAGAGTTATTTTATAAAAAGAGTACTTTGAATATAATATTAAAGAAATATATTTAAAATTAATATAAAATAGTTAAAAAAGCGAATATTAATTAATAATATATAGATTAATTTTAAATAATAAATAAGAACTAGGTTTATATTATAAATATTTATTATTTTATTCTCTTTATATTCTCGTCTTTATTCTCGGTTACTAGATATAGCGGGAGTATTCGATAATATCTTGTACGAGAGGCTATTACACGACCTGCGGATAAAAAGTATACCGAGCCTAATTATCGACTAGATAATAAACTTTCTATCGGATAAGATTATATCCGTAATATTTAAAGGAAGAACAAGTATAGTCGAGGAGGTAATAACGGGTATCTTATAAGAATCGCCTATTTTACCGATACTCTTTTTATTCTTCAACGTATTATTAATCGAGGAGTATATTAAGATAAACTTACTAATATAGGTCGGAGGATTCGTAGACGACGTTTATTTACTCGCCTATACCGAGAGTATAAAGAAGAACTATACGAACTTAAAACGGGCCTACGATATTTACTTAAAGTAGGTAGTTATTTATAAAGTATCGTTTACCCCCTAAAAGTACGAGCTAGTCTATCTATCTCGAACGCCGAAGAAGTTTAATATAAAAATAGCGATAAACTTTAAGAACGTAGTTATTAAACCTAGAGCGAGTATTAAAATCTTAGGACTATACGTTGATTTAAAGTTAAAATAGGGACTATACCTAGCCTAGATTAAGACTAAAGCGGTTAATTAAAGCCGCGCTATAAAATACCTAGCTAGTTCGATATAGGGCGCTACCTTCGCGAAGTATAGGACGGTATATAATATAGTAATTAAACCGATATTAATATTTACGGCTCCGATATAATATTAATTAAGGGGAACGATAGAGGCTATAAAGGGATATATAAAGAAATTAGTAATTATCTAGAATAACTACTTTAAGACGGTCCTAGGAGTATTTAAAACTACCCTAGTTCTAGTATTTAAGACCGAGTCGGTAATCGCGCTAATCGACCTCTAGTTAGACCGCCTAGTAATACGATATTAAATAAATCGAGAGACCTACTTAGTTACGACTACGGGAAATATACGAATTTAGAATAAACTCTAGCGTAGGGGAGGGAGGTAACGATAAATACCTCCGATACCGACGACGGAAAAGGAAGTCTAAATAATTCGCGCCTTAAGATTTAAAGAATAATATAAGATAGTTATAATTATAAGGAGGAGAAAAGACTAGATAAACTTAATTAAAGACGTCGAAGAATATTAAGATATTAAGGTTATCGATTAAAGGGTAAAAAGCTAGGCCCGCTAGCGATAAATAAATAAATAAGAGAGTTATAAAATAACGATCCCTATATAAACTATTAACCCGGCTTAAAAGGGAGACTTATTCGGGGACTAGTTCGATTATTATAATTAACTAAGAAAGACTAAAAACTCTATAACGATATAATTAAAATATAGTAAAATTGGATTAAATAAATTCCTATACCGAATAAAGGTACCTATAATCCGTAGCGCTAGTTACTAGTATAGATAAAGGAGATAGAGTGTAAAGTATATACTATTATTTTACCCGGAACTAGCTAGGGATAGAGCGGAGCTTATAGAATAAATAAGTATATATAACTTTAGGAAGATATTAACCTAGGCCTAAAGTATATATATAGCCGCGTGGTAAATAATAAAGACGGGGTAACTCGACTAATTCTCCCTTATTAAAGAATAACTAGTATAGTCTAAACTACTATTAGGACCCAGCGATATATCTAGGCCTATAAAGAAGAGGAAAAAGAGGAAAAAGCCGCCGGCCGGAGGGCCGTAGGTATCGACTATTTAATAAATATACAATAAAGCGGCTTATAGGCCTACGAGATAAATAAATAAAATTAGGAAAATTAAAGTAGAAGGGAAACGGAGGGAAGGGATATTTAGTATTTTAAAATAATTATAGTTATCGGCTACTAACTAGTAAAAAGAGGAGATAAATTATTAATAAATTAGAGTTTTTAACCGACGAGGTTTCTTTAGCGACTAGTAGGAACTACTAGTAACCCTACTAGGAAAAATATTCGCGGAACTCCCTTATTAGTAAAGTAGTTTTACTAGAGTAGGTATATGAATTAATTAATTAATTAATTCTCGGTTTTTAATTTAATTTAATTTATTTCTTATTCTTTTTTTTTATTCTTTATATTTTAAAGTTAAAAGATTTTAAATAATTTATATTTAATACTAGTTAGGTTTAAACGCCTTTAATTTAATTTTAAATATTTATAAATTTTTTATCGAGAATATCCTTTATTATAATAATTTAATATATAATAAATATTAAATTCGATATCTCTTTCGAATCGTTAACTTATTATATTTATTTAATTATTATTAATTATATTTTATTTATCGGTTTTTATTTACTCTTATTACGTACTTTAATTAATATTTATCGAAAGAATTTATTATTCTATTCTCTTATTTAATTATATCCTAGAAGTTATAATAATTAAATAGTTATTATTAAATAATATATAGAGTTAAAAGAAATTAAAGTCTTAACTAAAGCGATAATAATTTAAAAAATTATTATTATTACTACGATATTTATTAATAAGAAATATAAGAATAATAGAATATTATTAACGCGTAAAGTTATTAAATAATTATAAAGAAATTAGTTTTTTAATTTTCAATTTTTATTTCGTTAAGAGTTTCAACGTCGGTAAATTTAATAATTTAATTTTTTTTCTCTCCTCGACGATAACGTCGAGCTCTCGGTTTATTAAATTAAATAATATTAATTTTTTATTCTTACTACTCTTTTTACTCTCGTTTTTGTTTATATTAAATAATAGTAATTTATTTATAGGATATATTATCCTATATTATATATACTCGTTAATTAATAATTTTATTCTTATTTTAATTATTTAGTCTAGCGGTATTAAAAATATTACTACCTCGATATAAAAATAATAAGAGCGAAGAATTAATATATTTTTTCTTATTATAGTATTATTATTTCTTTTATTCCCGTTTATTTTATTATTTTAATTATAATTACTTTTAAAGATTAATCTCTTCTTTTAATATTTTTTATCTTATTATTATATCGAATTTATTTATTTAAAATGTTTTATATTAACCCGTTTTTCTTATTTAATTTATTTTAACTCTTTTTTTTTACTTTTATTTTTTCTATATAAATATAATATAGAGAGTATTTTTATAATCCTACTACTCTTTTAATTAAAACTCTCGTTGATATTATTTTAATTAAGCGCGAGTAGATAGTTTCTTATTTTTAATAAAAAGAGATTTAAAATTAAGAAAAAACTCGTTTCGATTATAATAATTAAAAAATATAATATTATTATTTAAGAAATTAATCCTAGTAAATATATCTAAATCTTATTTAATATTAATAAGGCGATAATTATAGTTATAATAATAATTATTAATATCTCTAGTTATTTAATAGTAATTTAGGGCTAAATACGGAGAGTAAATTTAAAAATAAAAAATACTAAGAATTCCGTAGTTATTTAAATACGTTAATTTATAAATTAGTTATTTAAAAGTTCTATTTACCTCGTAATAATACAATTTTATAATATCTTTAAGAAGTATTTCTATAATCGTAATATTTTCTTTATTAATAATAACTCTCGGTTATAAAACAACGGAGTCGTTAAGTTTTCGAGCCTCTATTATATTTTAAATATTATCCTCTTAATTATACTAATCTAACTCTTTTAGAGGTTATAAAAGATATTAGAGACGAAGTTAAATTTATCTTTATTTATTATCTCGATATTCGATAATTTATTTAGGCGCTTCTATTAGTCTACTTTTATTAACTCTAGGCGGTTTCGTTTATTTTAAAAGTAATATTACCTAGAGATAACCCTAGCGGCCCTTTAAATCGAAGAAAAAATCTTATATTTATATAGTTTACTAAATAGTTATAAAAGGTATATAATTTTATAAAAATACTATTAATAACGTAGTTTCTTTCAAAAAAAATCGTGTTTTTAGAGTATATATAGAGATTCAAGTCCCGGAACCTAAATCGAAGTAGAGACCTAGAAATATATTTAATATTAATAAACGATATTTTACTTATATACTTTCTAAACTTTCTATCGACTCGACGTAGGAATACTAATAAGAAGCGAAATATAAATACGTAGAAAACTATTTTCAAAAGGTCCGTGGGAAGTCCTAGAGGTATATAAACAAGTTTTAATATATAAATTATTTAATAAAAGCGTACGACTCGGTATTTAGAATTATATAGGGTTTTTACTAATATCTAAATACCTATTTATACTCTACTATCGTTGCTATAAATATAGAGCGCGGTATTTCGTTATATAGTTATCTTTTATCTACTTTATTTATACTTTTTATATATTATTATCACTCTTCTACTTTACCTATAACTCGCGCTCGTTTATATTTATAACGGCGATAAGGTTATTCTTGAATTATTATATTATAAGGCCTCTACCTCTAGTAGAAGAATTCACTCTTTAATTATTTATATTTTTTAATTATTTATTTTATAGGGTTAAACTCTAGAAGACTCTTCGACTTTTAAAAAATACTCTAGAAATTTATCCTCCGGGTAATAATTCGGGAAGTTCCGGGGACTATATTTATCGCGGAAATAATTAAAACTAAAACGGCCTCTAGGCGGATTTTAATATTAACTCTATAAATAAATAATTAAGAGGGGCGAGTAGTTAAAGAGTAAACTCTTTTATAAAATCTTTAAATTTACTTTTATACTTTATTAAATTTAGGTTATCGCCGCCCGATTATTAACGGAGTAAATAAAATAAGAGGGAATTCTTAATTAAAGAATTATATCGGCTTTTTAAGCTAGCGATAACGAGGTAATAATAATAACGAAGTAATTTAAAGAGTAATAGTAAAATAAAGAGTAATAATTAAATAAAGGTAATTAGTAAATAAAAATAATAAAAGTAGAAATTGAAAATATCTATATAGGGTAAATAGCGGTCACCGATAACGATAATATAAAGTAGTAGTATATTATATACACCTACGCCCCGCTAAAGGCGCTAGTATATTATATATACCTACGTCCCGCTACCTCTATAATATTATTATTTATCGATATAGGGTTCTAGCCTTAGTATCGCGGGGTTCTAATTTTTAATAATTTTATATCGAGTTACGTCGGCAAAACGAAAAGTGGCTCGATCGTGGCTCAGGGCGCTCGACGGGCGCCCCGGGAGCCTTAAACGCGACACCCATCTACCGACTTGAGGTGCGCCCGAGGCATGCAGCCAAGGGGCCTAGGGCCACTCGGGCGCACACCGAGCAAGCCTAAAACGGCCACTAATGGGCGCTAAATTAGGGGTGCGCCACCAACTTTGACCCCCGTCCATGGC
>JAABUW010000317.1_pt1 | contig 99897 bp, 191 predicted proteins | sample 5560081 | NCBI WGS metagenome assembly JAABUW01 (sample SAMN10711882, study PRJNA513363) | rock metagenome | isolation source: Antarctica rocks | place: Antarctica: Victoria Land, Knobhead sud
GGCCACGGGACTGCCGGAAGGCGGCGGCTTCCGCGACGGCAGCGGCGGCCGCCGCAGCCCGTCCCGCCACGGCCGGTCCCACAGCCAGCAGCGGGACGCCTCCGCCGGCCGGCGGTCCAGCGGCCTCGAGGAAGGCGGCGGCTTCCGCGACGGCAGCGGCGGCAGGCCTGGCTTCGCCCTTGGCATTTCCATAAACAAGAGCTCATGCAGTACAACAGTGTACAGGCGCAGCGCACCGACAGCTGCGTCCAGTCTGCGGTGCGGGGCAGATCAGCCACGCAACCTGCCGCGGCTGCAGCGACCGCACAAGCCCTAGAGCTGCAGGACCTGCCCATCTTCACCAGCAACAGTTTCCTGCATCACATGCCGGGACTGCAGCGGCAGCAGCAGCACGAGGAATATGCTGCCTCCCTCATCCACGCCCTGCCTCCAGGTGCGGATAGGATGCATGGCAGTTTGACGGATGGGCTGTGAGGCTGCTGTCATACGACACCAACGATGACTTCGGGGCTGCTGTCGTAATACCACAACATTGCCACGCACCAGTGTGCAGAGTTCGCGATGTCATGTTGACATGCGTGCAGGTCACCAAAACCACCGACTTCCGGGGGCTGACGACGAGATTTGGAACGTTTCCAAACGGCCTCCGCACGACAGCCCTTCCGGAGCGTCCTCCGCGGCAAGTCGAGCATGGTGGGCATCATGTCTGCGTTGCAGAGTCTGCAAACACCCGAGTGTCTGCATGCAGGATTTGCACCCTGGCCAGCCGATTGAATGCTGTGGTCAGCCAGTGTACATCTTGGCGTCTTTCGACCTCTTTCGGCCACTCGTCCCGTCGACATCGTGGACTGCACGATGTGCAGGGCTGCCTGGGGAGGTCGTAGCGCAGGTTCAGGCATCGCTGGCCAAGCGCCGCAGCAGCCGCACCGTGGCATAGGCATCGTGCAGCGCCGCAGCGGCCACCGCTGCGGAATCGGCGCTTCAGCCACCTGCTGCACCAGAAGGCATCGTTGTCGGATCCTTTAGTCTCCATCTTATGAGTCTTTGTGTCTAAACCTCCTGTATAAGCATGCCGACGTATCTTGTGTGCGGTCGCCTGTGCAGCACTTGCTGCATGCACATATTAATCCGAGCGCCGCATTAGTCGCACCTTCCGGCGCAAATGCAAGTAAGAAAACACTGGGCACGTTGGTGAGTGGCAACAAGCAGCTAATTTTTATTGGGCACGCAAACGATGTCGTTGCGTGGGCAGGCATGCCAGCAGCTGCCTTCGGCGTCGTGCACAGCCGGGAGTGGCTCGTGGCCGAGTGCCTGGATAAGCGTGCAGCAGGGGCAGACGTGCAGAAGGCGCAGCGTGCCGCGGCGGCCCTCGCCACAATGCGCACACCTCCCCCAATATCCGGCGGAGGTGTGTTCACTGCAGCGGTCATACTTCAGCGCTGCGCAAGGCTGCCAGGTGGACATGTGCACATCTTGCAGACAGCCTGCGGAAGCAGCCTTTCAGGCTCGATTTGCCAGGCTGCATGCAACGCAACCCAACATCGTATCTATGCATCCTAAGTTGCATACAATGACATGCAATGGTGGGTGCCTTGATTGCTTACCTTGATCACTGCTCCGAGTGCAGGCCTGACGGCGCTGGCGCCCTGCTTGGCCGGTGGTTTCGCCACCAAGGGGAAACCACTGCACAGGCGGCTGCAACAAGGTAATAGCTATCTAGTACAGCGCGCAGGAAAGGATTGGGTCCATGCCTGCTTTGCTTGCTGAAATGCCACCGAGGGCATTGCGGAGCAGGCTCCCCCAAGTTTACCGCACCACACGCTGCCTTTTTGGGTGCTCACCGCCAGCATTTACGTGACGCCACGCTGGGCTGAAGTGATAAATAATTGAGCATGGGCAGACACCGACGCTTTCACCAACCTGCCGACCTGTTTGGGAAAAGGCCTGTCTATCTGCGAGCAGTTGAGGCTACGAACTCTCTTCCATTTTGATTTTGCAGCGGTGGGGGTGGTCAGGAGTGTGCAGCGGTGCGCAACCGCGGTGGCGGCGACCCTGCCACCAATGCTTTCACCAATTTTAACGACCTGTTTTGAGAAACAAGCTGTCTCTCTGCGAGCAATTCAGGCTGTGAAATTTTCACTTGGGTTTTGTAGCGGTGGGGGTGGTTGGGCGTGTGCAGGGGTACCGGCGGCCGCGGCGGCGAGCCTGCCGGCGAATGGCGGCGGCGGCGGCGGCGGGGCCGCATCGCCGCTCGGGGTGCCGATTCTGGCGCTGTCGCCATTCCTGCCCGGGACATCGACGCTGCAGCAACGCGGCGAGGTGGCAAAGGCCCAGGTGATATGTGACCTTGTTTAATAATATGACTACTATTGTACCTGTCTCAGCTCAAGTCATGGTCAAAGACAGCAGCTGAGTCCTTAAAGCCGGCTGTTGAGGCTTTATTTTTTCACTGCATGTCGTTGAGGCATTTGCAGCAGTCATCAGACGTCTTGCAGAAGTGGGACTCTGCTTCGTGCCTTGCGCAGCAGGTAATTTGACACCGTTTTTCTAGTGGTTTACGCCTGCATTTGCAGAGCTCCTATAGGAGCTCCTATAGGAGGCACGTGGCGAAGACGCCGGCCAGCGCACACAAGCATTTCGTGGAGGCGCTTGACGAGGTAGGACACCCGCATTGGGTGGATTGCAATTGTACTGTCGTTTGACGCTCGATGGCTCCTACAGGTCATGTTTGAGTGTTTCATCCTCTCTTATCGCCGCCGTCTTACTTCTTGCCACTTACTACGTGCAGATCGTCGGCGCCGACATGGTGCGCTGCTGCTATGCGAGCGCCGTCGCGGCGGCGGCAAGCAGCGTGCAGGAGTAGAGACTAGGTGTAGGGGCAATGACACAGCAGCAGGATACTGGTTTGGCCCTACCAATCACTTCGATGATAAACTGTCATACGATTACAAGGCGAAGGTCCTCAGCCACATGCGACAAGTTTCAGCATTTTTCAGCATCAGAGCCCTCACGAAACTCATCATCTGCCTGCATTGCCCATTCCAGGGGGATTAAGATCCTTGTCACTAGCCCTGGCACTGCTCCCTTGGGAGGGCTCCCATGTCAGTTTTCTGCCATAGCTGCATTGCACGGCCTCGCAGGCGTCTGACAACATGCAGCACTTGGTCTCTGGGGCCTGACCTGCTCGCTCAACTTCGCGAAGGATCGCACATTCGCACAGTCGAGTCAATTATCCGCAGGCTCATGCAGGGCACAGCTCTGTGGCTGTTGCATCGCTCGAGCTGATAGGCGATCAGACAAGTCGAGGAGGGAGTGCAGATTCTACATCACACAGGGTTGGACCAGCGGCCACAGTGCGGCACCATGTTTTCGCCTGATATGATGAAAATGGCAATGGACCAGATGAAGAACATGACGCCAGAGCAGGTCCGCCTTCCCATGCACGGCGCTCTAATGCACACACGTGCCGGCTCCGCAAGAAGCGCACAGGGCGGAGCGGGCATGCTGTGGCGTGCTGCTTGTGGCGTTGAATGATGGTGCTTGACATGCGGTTGACTGCGCGCCACTCGATTTGGAACCCTGCGCTTGGTATGAATGTGTCGTGACTCTGAACTCTGCATGTCTGCCGCAGGTGGCGCAGATGCAGCAGATGGCGGCCAACATGGACCCGTCGCAGATGGCGCAGGCGCAGGCTGCGATGAGCAACATGGATCCCGAACAGATTCGAGAAATACAGCAGCAGGTGTGTGCAATGCCTTGAGCCAACCCATGTCGTTCTGTTTTATTCATGATGGCCTCAGATTCTCTCCGCGCCTCCTCGCTGCGCTGCCAACGCGGCTTGTCTGGTGCGCTGCAACCACCACGCTGCAAAAAGCACTGCGCCGCAACAACATCGCGCTGCAAGCAACTGACATGCACGTGCAGGCGGCAGCAAGCAGCCTTGGCGGCATGGGCGGCGGCGGCATGGGAGGCATGGGCGGAGCGGCGCCGCCGCCGCGCCAGCCGGCGGTGCAGCAGCCGCTTGCCGCGGACAGCCCGCTGGCAAAGGCGCAGGCACTGAAGGACGCGGGCAACAAGCTGCACTCGGCGGGCAGCTACCAGGCGGCGTCCGCAAAGTACAACCAGGCCCGCCGCACGCTCGGCGGTGAGGCGCTGATCGCGTGACGGAATGTGCCTGCAGCCGAGGAAGCTTCCAGGCCGTGCATTCAGCTGTCTGTGCAACCCATGGTGCAACGCATGAGTCTGTTTCTGCCACCATCATGCTCTGCAAGACGGGACAAGGGAAGCTCGTGCACGAATGCCAGAGCATCACAAACTTGATCTTGATGTTGATCGCTAAGTGTCATGCGCGACTTGCCTCGTCGCAGACGACTCGACTCCGGCGGGCAAGGCGCTGAGCAAGGCATGCCTGCTGAACCTGGCCAGCTGCGCGCTCAAGCTACAGCGCCACGGCGACGCGGTGCAGTACTGCGGCGATGTCCTGGCCGCGGAGCCCGACAACATCAAGGCGCTGTACCGGCGGGGCCAGGTGCGAGGGCCACTAGCCCTCAGGACTCCTGTCGTGCTGCCCGCGTTCCAGTTTGCTGTCCGCCGGCCATGCAAGTCAGCAGATCCTCAAACCACATCCCGCCGCGTCGGAGGCGCTGCTGGGCCAGGTGAAGGCGGCAAACGCGGTCGAACCCGCAGAAGGCGACACTTGCGCCAATGTGCCAGAAATGCTCTAGCACACGTCTCGAGAGTTGTGTTGTCCTGTCGCAGGCGCTGTTGGAGCCGGGGGAGGCAGTCGAAGCGGTGCCGGGCCGGCAAGCAAGCGATGCTAGCTCCCAGGTGCCAGAGAACAATCACATATGCTCATAACCGCAAACCCCTAACATAAACCTTGCTGTCGCAGGCGCTGCTGGGGCAGGGGGAGGTGGGCAGGGCGGTGCCGGACCCGCAGAAGGCGGTGCCAGAAAGATGCTACAACATCCAACAGGTCTTTCATACTTCGTACCACCCTGCCGCAGGCGCTGCTGGGGCAGGGGGAGGTGGGCATGGCGGTGCCGGACCTGCAGAAGGCGGTGCGGCTGTCGTCGGGCGACGACGCCGCCGTCATGCGGGAGGTGCTGGACCGGGCGCGTGCCCAGCTGCCCGCCGGCTCCCCGGAGGTGGGTCTAACTCGAAATGTCATCTTGTTGGGATTGTAGATTGCATTACCTGTGCCAGCGTGCAGTTGCAGTTGTTGAGAGGAGCTCTGGCGGTGAGCAGAACATTCGCTTTTGCATTGCAACGCAGCTTGCGAACGCTATTGCCACAGTAGTAGAGCAGGGTGGAATTTGTGATGTTTGAGGTCACCATTACGCGGCTGCTGCCGGACAGCAAACCCTGTTGTGCATGCTCCTCAGGCTGCGGGTGGCGACAGCGAGGTGACCATCGAGGACATCACAGACAGCGAGGCGGCGCTGCCCCCCACCCCTGCCGCACCCTCCCCGCCCGGCATGCCGCGCGGCTTCGACCCATCACAGGCACGCATCTGGTGAATGCATATGGCGTACCACTCGAAAGTCGCAGCCCTGCATGCATGGCAGACTCGCACTTCGACACAGGTCCAGATGAGCTGCAAAATCCAAAAGCAGCAACACAAACACAGTCCAGATCATTGAGGATCTCATGTCCCGCCCGTACCTCGGCTGATGTATGTTGCCTGTTGCGTGGCGCAGACGCGGATGATGAACGACATGATGAAGAACAACCCGGGCATGCTGTCCATGATGGAGAACATGATTGGCGGCATGTCCCAGGAGCAGCTCGACGCCATGGTGCGGCTGCCTGATATTTGATTCTTTTGGATGAAACGTTGCTATGGTGCAGCCAGTCTTGCCAAGGAAGCGGTCCTTTTGATTCGAGGAGTCACACGCTGGATCAGCCTGCAGTACCTTTTACAGCCAGCAATCACCTGCCAATTTTAGCTGCAGGACCTTGCCCTGGGACCAATATGCATGTTTCATATGCGCACCCTGCAGGCGGCGCAAACCGGGCAGCCGCGGATCACGCCGGAGCAGGCCAAGGCTCAGATCTCGGCTCTGAAGGTACGCTCACATGATTGCGGCCTGCCATGCAGTGCCCTGTCTTGCTGCGCAGGTCTGGTGAAACGAGCATGTTACAAGTCGCATCTTCACAGAAGCCTTTTTGAGCAGTGGTGCATGGATATGTCGCGGCGCCACAAGCAAAGTCCGCCTGCTGCTGTCTTTTCCTCAACAGTGCATGCACCCTGCGCAGGGCATGAGCCCGGAGCAGCTGGAGGCGGTGTCGCGCCAAAACTTCACTCCCGGACAGACGGCCTCCCGGGAGGACCTCGCGAAGACCGCCGCCATGCTGCAGGTGAGCGGATCTCTGTGTAGTCAAGGCCAGCGCGATCGGGCCATGGCAAAGAACGAGCACGGAGATGCAATGTCGGAGGCAGATTCGGAGCTGATGAAGCAGCCGCAGGAGATGATGCGCATGCGGCGATTGGAGGACAAAGCCACCTTCAGCGGAGATAGTGTCACCTATGATGTCCAGTTACAGCACCAATCAGTTGCTTCTCATCTGTCGGCAAACCCAGAGCTGATGAAACAGACGCTGGAGATAATGTGGGGCATGCCCGCGGAGCGGCTGGAGGCAATTGGAGAAGAAATTCACGATTCATAACACAAGTTCCTATCTGTGTGCAGGCAAACCCGGAGCTGATGAAGCAGTCGATGGATATGATGCGGGGCATGCCGGCGGAGCAGCTGGAGGCGGCCGCCCGCGCCGCCGGCGCCCCGCCCGGCTTCATCACGCCCGAGCTCACACAGCAGATGCAGGAGCAGGTGCTTCCTTGAGGATTTTCCTGGCAGTTAACGCTCAAGAGGACCGCAACAGAGTAAAGAGAAACCCTAGACTGCTCCCTGGCTTTATCACGCCGGAGCGCATGCAGCAGATGCAGGAGCAGGAGCCTCCTGCGGCATGAGAAGGTTGCGTCACAACATCTGCGAGATGCAATTCTCAGAGCAATATGCCTCTCAAAACGCAGCGCCTTGCCAGCTTTGGCAGCAGCATCCTGCCGTGCTTCGATGCTCGGGCTTTGGCGGCATCGGGCATGGAATTTGTTAGTGCATGCAACTGCTCCGTCAATGATATGTAACGCTACGTTGATCAGCTGATGTTGTGAAAGCAGGCTGCCAGCATGACGCCAGACCAGATGCAGGAGGCGGCGCGTGTCGCCGCCGCTGCGCACGCCTCGGAGGCCGGCAGGTGCGCTGACGGTGACCGGCAAATCTGCAGCATCAAAGCTCACAGGGCAGCTTGCAACGCAGCTCATACGTCAGACAATGGCTGCATTGACATCACAAGTCAGATTGGTTCATTGCCAGCTGAATCTAAGCTATTGCTGCGCGCAGCCCTGCACGCGCAGTCCCGGCGCCCGCGCCAGCGGCCTCAGCCGCAGCGCACGGCGCCTCGGTAGGAGCCTCCTCGAGCGCCGCGCAGTCGGCGGTGGCGCCTGCCACATCCCTGCCGCCTGTAAGCCAGTCTTCCATCGCTACAGTGTCACAGCTCTTAGCTGGTCCCTTCCTCGGCATGAGCATCGCCTCGTGCGCGGCACTATTTTGCACCAGGGCTTGCAGCGGCGCGACAGGGCTTGCAGCGGCGGCAGGCCCTACAACTTCACCAGCCTTCCTGCATGCGTCCTGCTGACGTTCCTTGAGGTCTCGCCCGATGATTTTGACCGCTTTTTTTGAAGTCTCGCCCAAGTCCTGTAGTTGAGGGAGCCGCAGGGCGTGCCGGCGGGCATGGCGGAGATGATGAACAACCCCGAGACGATGGCGGCCATGACCAGCATGATGTCCAACATCACGCCTGAGGACATGCAGCGCATGGCCTCCATGGCCGGCGGCATGGGTGGCGCAGGTGCGGTTCTGTATGCCTCCTTTCGAATGGCGTTTGATCCAGTGAAGCAGTGAGAGGAGCGAAGCTGTGCAGCATGGGCGGTGACGCAGGTGCCGGCATGGTGCCGGCAAATTCAGCCCTGAATGCTGATGAGGGTTTGCCATGCTGCTGCGGCAGCGTCTCCCAAGTCGTCCAAATGTATATGTTTTGAGTGCAGTCACCCTGCATTGCCGATCAGCTGCACCCGGCGATGCTTGTGTGCCGGCACCCTTGAAACCTGTAATGAAGAAACATCCGCATTCATATCACTTGGGTTGCAGGCCCGGGCAACGCGCCGGAGATGTTGCCAGACATGATGGCCAAGCTGGCGACGCCGGAGATGACGTACACTCAGTGCCGTGCACAGCAATTGCTCATCAATGCACGCAGGCGCGCGGCCCGGGCGGCGCGCGGAGATATCCCCCGACATGATGGCCAACCTGACGACGCCTGTGCGCCAGTACCCCTTTGAAGTTGCAGTTAATTTCAGAACGCATGAGCTACAGGCGGCCCGGGCGGCGCACCGGAGATGTCGCCAGACATGATGGCCAAGATGGCGACGCCGGAGATGACGGGCATGGTGCAGCGCATGATGAAGAACATGGACCCCGACGCCCTGTCTTCCATGATGCGGCTGTCGGGCATGGACGTCTCCCCCGACCAGGCCCGCAAGATGAAGGAGCAGGCGCGTGTTCTTTTGGCCGACGTGCATACAAAACCCTTCTTTAGGGGAACCCTGACATGGTATGGAGAAGGCAAGGGCTAAGGCTCGTGTGCCGAGCGAATCGTGACGAGGCCTCAGCGAGCAGCGGTCTGGTCTTTCTCGCAGCATGCCCCGCGTGCTGGTGGGACAGGGCGTGCTCATGCGCTCGGCACGCTGCTCTCGACATGTTCATCAGCGACTCAGGATCGGTTGCTGACACAGACCATTGCTTTGCCGTCCAGCCACTTGCGCTCTGACTTCAAGTCAACTTCAAATGCGCACCCACTCCGTCTCATCCTTGCGCGCCTCTCGTTCTCGCAGCTGGACAAGCTAAGCCCGCGGCAGCTGCAGTGGCTCGTGGCGGCGGCGGCCTTCGTGCAGCGCTCCATCCTGGCGGCGCAGCGGGCCAGGACGTACCTGGCGGCGCGGCCGCTGCTGGCGGCCGCCCTCGTCGTGCTGCTGCTGGCGCTGCTGCTGCGGTGGCGGGGCTGGGTCTGAGCGCAGGCCTGAGCGCGGGTGAAAACACGAGTGCGCCTATATGGCAGAAGGTGCTGCCAAGCGGCTGATTGGCAGCGAGACTGCGGCTCTGGTCGCTGCTACCCCTTTCGCTGCAGCTGCAGCAGGGCTGTGGGGATTGGAGAATCTTGCGACTCGATGCGACGGCCTGCCATGAAACATGCCAATGGAGGCGGGGCGTCTGGGGCCTGCCGGCAGCATGCAGCTGGTATTTGCGCCCGACACTTCATGCTAGGTCCCGAAAGCAGGGCCATCTTTGCTAGCCAGCGAACAACGACTTGTGAGCACATGTGGAGGAGCTGCCTCTGTTTTCAATCCGATTTGAGGCGAGGCCGACGTAAGGGTGCACCATCGAACTCTTGTGAAATTGATCTCCAGCTGCAGTAGCCCGTTGCACGTGACCTCTTTCCTGCATGACCTTCGTTGCTGACCTTTCACGTTCCACAACGCCAACGTGCAACAGCCAACATGTGTTCCTCTGACTGACGCGTGTTCCTCTGAACAAGATTTGCTGTCACTCGTCGTCGCTCTCAAATTTGAAGGAGTTGACGGCGCCGGGCTCGATGTTGCCGCCCTTGTAGGTGCCCCGCTTCTTCTTCGTCTTCTCGTGCCGGAAGTCCTTGCCGCGCACCTGGACCAGTCACACTGAAAAGCGTCTAAATGCTGTGTCAGGATGCAAGCAAACAGTAGACCAAAGCACATTGTCGCCAATACCATGCGCAGAACTGCTGCTCGTGCAACACGCAAGGGCACGTCGTTTCAGACGGCCAGCAACCATTGGAAACAACAGCCACCAACGGCATGTGCGGCAAGCCCTGGACCAACAGCCTGCCAGTGGAGCTACTGACATTGGCAGCTGTTCAGCCAGCTGATCAGTCGGTGAAAATCGCATCAAGCTTAGCAGTGCGTCAGATTGCGCACCTGCCCCAGGGTTTCCTGCGCCTTGTAGCCCCAGCCCGCAGCGCCAAAGGTGCCCACGTAGGAGTTGTCCCTCGCCGCCTGCAAGGCAAGAGCTCTTGTCACCTTCGTCAATGAGGCGTTGAGATCCCATGCTTCTGGCGACCATGCTGTGCACAGCCTGCAGAGTCCGGGCTTTGTGCACACGGCCGTGCGCCCCTTCATGGCGGAAATATTGCCGGCGTAAAAGGTCGCACACCTTGTGCTGGATCCACTCCTCGGACTTGACGCGCTGGAAGGCACGGCCGCTGCCCGGCGTGCGGCCGTTGTGCCCTTCATCCTCGACCTCCTCTTCCGACCCCGCCTGCGTCGTCTCCATTGTCGTGACAGTGGTCGTCACAGTGGTCGTCACCGTGGCGCCCTCCGCGGCATCCGCATTAGACGCGTCTATCGCCGCGACGGCGCCGTTTGCCAGTTCTGCTTCCTCGGCAGGCTGCGCCGCCGCGGGTGTGGCGGGCTTGCCGGCGCCGCCCACTGACTTCTTCTTTTTCTCCTTCTTCTTCTCTGGCGCGACATCGTCCGCCGCCGGGCTGGCGACCGCCTCTGCTACTGCGGCTGCCGCCGCCTCGACGGCCGCTGCCGCCACTGTGTCTGCTGCTGCTGCGTCTGCCGCCCTTCTCTTCTTCTTTTTGCTCTTCTTCTCCGAGGCAGGCGTGTCTGCCGTCGGGCTGATCGCCTCCTCGGCCGCCGCTGCTGTCCCTGCCGCTGCCACCGCTGCCTCCATCTCTGCTGCTGCGTCCGCCTCGACTGCCTTCCGCTTGCCCTTCTTCGCCTTCTTTGCCGAAGCCGCCGGCTGCTCAGCTGCATCCGCCGCGGCGCCTGCATCCGGCCCGGCCGCCGCCGCCGGCCCGCCAATGTCGAGTGCTGGCTTGCTCTTTTTGGTGAGCTTTCTCGGCTGCGCGACGACCGCTACCTCCTCCGTGGCGGTCACCACTGCCACAGCATCTTCTGAGCTGGCTGCCGCATCGCCCGCGTCTGCGGTAGCCAGCGACACGTCAGTTTCTTCGATAATGGTGCTGCCTAGACACTTGGCGTTGGTCAACATTGCATCAGGCCACAGACAAGCTTGCCCAGCACACCGTGCAGCTCACCCTCAGACGCGAGCCCCTTCCTTTTCTTCTTGTCTTTCTTTGCCTTCTTGGGCTCAGCGGCGGCCGCCGGCTCATCCTGCAATGTGTAGTGTATAGTGCGTTGCAAAAGCCGCTGGACAGGAGTATCCACTGAGAATATGCTTGGAGACAGTTCCAAAGGTCGCGGGTGCATCAACGCATTACGGCACATTGAACATATGCCGGCACCCACCTCCGCCGCCTCCGCCACGGCAGCGCGCTTCCGCTTCTTCGGCTGCTCTGCCGTCATTGCATCCTGCAGAACATTCCCACCAAATCTTCAACATTCTGTCCGGGCGCTTCATCGCATACACCCCAAGCCCGATGTTGACACGCACGCGAGTAAACATAGCGCCAGTTGGCGTGCGCACCAGGTCAGCCTTTTCTGCCTTCTTGGCCTTTTTCGCCTTCTTCGTCACCTGTAAGCACGTTAACGGTTTGGTTTGCAGCGAGTGCGATGACTGGCAGTGCTACGATGGCGTCTGCTCGCCGTCGAGCAGCCGCCTGCTTGTCCGGAACGGCGTTTGCATGGTTGGCGGTCGCTTCAAGCACCATCGGCTCATGGTTTAATGTGATGATAAGCAATCATGCAGCACACATGAGTGCTGCACGATTGCCTGCATGCGTCAGAGCACAGCGCCGCTGCTTGCGGCGTGAATCGCCCACCTCGATGGCGGAAGGCTCGGCGTCAACAGCGTCAGCAGCGGCCTTCGCCTTCTTGCCCATTAACGCAGATTTGCGAATGTACCAGGCAGACACAAGCGCCTTGATCTGTGTGGACACGACGCGTGATTGCACTTGTGAGTTGTGAGAGCGGCTCTCGACTCGCAAATCGACCAAGTCCACAAAACTCCGACACATTTGCAACTCTCTGTGAGCTCATGAACAAGTCGTGTCCATTGCTCTACTTGCATGTTGCGAACAGCAAGCCGTTGCTTGCGCACAACATAGCAGTGTGGGACTGCACCGGATGCACGAGGTCCAAGTAGAGTGACTGCATCCCCCTTCAAGATGGGCGCTCACGGAACGCTGGAGGACGCTCTGGCAAACGTGCAGTCCTTCGCAGCGGCGGACGCCAGCAACGAGTGGTCAATCGCCAGGAAGGACAGGAAGCGTGGCTCTAAGGACGACAAGAAGGCGTTCAAAAAGGGGTCGCACAAAAAGGAGCACCGCAGCGGCAAGAAGAAGGTAAGTGTGGTGTTGCGCTCGCATGCTTTGGACAGCCAGCTGCGTTCCTCCATGCAACTTGTATCGATCAAGCAGGTCCTTTGGCAAGGAAGCGTTGTGTTTGAAACCCATGCCCCGCAGCATGCCTGGCGATCTCACTGCTGACCTCATGAAACTCTGACAGCTGCCGCGCAGGACAAGGAGAAGAGCAGCAAGAGCTCGAAGCAAGGCAAGCGGTCCAAGTCCAAGAAGCACGGCAAGGGCCGCGCCGTGTCGCCCTCCGTGTCCGGCAGCAGCAGCGGCGGCAGCGGCAGCGATTCCGACAGCGGCGGAAATGCGCGCGGCGCCAAAGCCAGTGCCGGCGGCGGGCTGCAGGCAGAGCTGGCGCGGGGGCGCCATGCGGCGCGGTGCGCACGGGAGCTGCTGCTGCGGTATCCAGACCAGCGCAAGGACCTGCGCCAGGTCTGTTGGCGCTGAGCAGTGCATACCCAACTTGACTTGCAGCCGCCCCTACTCTGTGTCATGTGCACCCAGTAGCAATCAACAGGGTGGGAGGATGGTTCTTGCCATTGCTGCAACATGTCCTCGATGAGTGCAAGCACGGGTTGCCGCAGCTCCTGTGGCCGTCGCACCAGTGGTCATGCAGCCTTTGGCAAGATTATCCACCCTGACCATGCAAATGTTCCTGTTGCAGCTGCTGTGGAAGGTGGACCAGGGCAATGCGCTGGACGTGTCGGGCGTGGCGGACACCGCCATGCGGGAGCGCCTCGTGGAGCTGTTCAGCAACCTGCCGCTGGAGCGCACCAAGCAGGTGCTCAGACCCGTGCTTGAGAGGGCTGTTCCGTCTGTGTTATGGTCTCTCAGGGGGACGAGAATCCTGATGCAGTGTGTGACGCGCCAGGGGTAACTTGCTGCCGCAAAAGCGTGTCAAGGCTGCATGCACTGGCATGCCAAGACCCTGCACATCTTCGAGAACCTTCAGGTCTCAGGATCCTGCACAGTGCCACTGCCAGGCATCACCGGAGCACTGCTGCCATCTTGTGCAGGGCGTGTTCATGCGGAAGCGCGGCGGCGCCTCGGTGCTGACGCAGCTGGGCCATGTGTTTGACGAGACGCCGGCGCAGCTGCGCAGCGCCTGCGAGCGCGCGGCCAACGGCCGGCCAGCGGAGGCCGGCGCTGCAAACGGGACAGCGGCACCAGGCGCCGCAGCAGGGGACGCGAGCGCCTCTTCCGGTGAAGGTGCGTCGGCAGGCCCCACAGGCAGCGACGCGGCAGCAGAAGCAGCGGCGGCGGCAGGCCCGGCGGCGGCCGCCAGGGCAGCCTCCGCCGCAGCGCCGGCGGCGGGCGCGCCCGAGCTCAACCGCGTCAGGGAAGGCAGCGTGGAGCTGGACTATGGCAGCGACAACGACGCCGATGCGGCGGCGGCGGCGGCAGCGGCGGCGGCGGCGGCGGCAGCAGGTCCAGAGCCCATGGCGACGAGCGTGGAGGAAGGCGCCTGCGTGCGGCCGGACATCGGACCAGACTGCGGGCCGGCCATCGCAGCGCCGTTTGGCCCATCTATCGGCCCGGTAACTCGGCAGCCCTGCTTTTCTGTGGAATGCGCAGTCCCAGGGCGTGCATGCAAAAGCGTGCATGCATCAGCGCTGTGTACATGTGTTTGTGGCCCATCACATATTGTAGCTGCAGCTACTGCCGCCAGAGTGGCAGCACCAGGCAGCGCCTGGAAGATCTGGAAGATTTTGCCTGACCTCGGCAAACGTGATGCAAGGGGCTCCTTAATCAAGGTGCTTGACCCTCGTTGTCCTGCAGGCGGCGGGGCCGTCCGTGTCGGATGCGCCATCAGACGTGCAGGAGGCAGCAGCTGCAGGCGACGACGGGGCTGAAGCGGCATCGCCAAAGGGGGTGCCGCCGCACATGCACGGGCCAGCTCGGCCGCCGGCGGAGCTGCTGCAAGCGGCGCAGGAGGCCGCACAGGCGGTAGAGCTTTCCGTTGAGAAAGACGATGTTCCAATCGTGGCTGATCACCTGACACATGTGACACATCAAGCAGTTGTTGGGAAGGACGATGGCAGCAGGGATGCTGTCGGCAGCGGTCTGATGGCCAACGACCCCAACTGTACCTGCAGTGTGAGACGGCAGCTGCGCTGCATGCAAGTCTCTACTGCAAATGAGCGCCGCGTCCCGCCAGTTGTCGCCGCCGGCACCTGCAGGTTCCTGAATTCTCGGGGTCTTAAAAGCCGTGAAACTGCCGCAGATGGCAGAGGAGGAGGCGGCGCAACAGGCGGAAGAGGAAACCGACACGGTTCTGGTGCCGCTTCCGCCAGAAGTCAATCGTAATGGATTAGTCTCTGCGGATCCGCTGCAGACGGCGGAGGAGGCAGTGTGGAAGGCGGAGGAGGAGGCGGAGACGTTTCTGGGACCGCTGCCGCCGGACGCAGTTGATGAGTTGCCGGACACGATTGTTCACCCCTGCGACCCGCTACAGATGGCGGAGGAGGAGGCGGTGTGGAAGGCGGAGGAGGAGGCGGAGACGTTCCTGGGGCCGCTGCAGCCATGCGGAGTTGATTGGTTGCCGGACACGAGTATTCACCCTTGCGGATCCGCTACAGATGGCGGAGGAGGAGGCGGCGCAAAAGGCTGAGGAGGAGGCAGAGACGTTCCTGGGGCCGCTGCCGCCGGACGTCATTGCGGAGGCGGAGGAGGCCGGCGCCGACAAGCCCACCGCAGAGGTCCTGCGCATCTGCAAGTGCGATTCCTACTACACACTTGCTGCAGTATTCAAATGCGTTCTGCTCTCCCTTCAGGAACCGACACTTTCCTGAGGGAAACGAGGAGGTCGGCAAGTCCGACTTGAGGTCGTATGAGTTGGTATCGGTTCCAATTTGCACACATTGCAGCATGCTGGTCCTCGTGCTGTATTGTTGCAGTGCTGAGTTGAACAGTGCTCTTGCCCATCCCCACCAGACACGTAGCTGCTTTGTAGGGTGCTGGCTGCGCCTGGAAAAATTCCTTCACTGGCAAGGACGATTTCACGCCCGGCACCTACATTGAGATTTGTGTAAAGTTGCAAGCGTACAAGAAGGAATAGAACAAACCTTGTAGAAATGTAATCGCAGGGTGCTGACGGCGTCAGAGGTTACTGACCGTCAGCTAGACCCGGTGCCCGACAGCAGAAGATTGTATCTTCTGAACCTTGAGATGCATCCCACATGCACCTGATTATGCGGCTGATTCCTGCAGGGTGCTGGCGGCGCCGCAGAATTCTCTCACCACCGGCAAGGAGGACCCAGTGCCGGACGCGTACGAGGTGCTGGGCGTGGAGGCGACAGCTCAGAAAAATTGATATCCCTAACCATTTTCCTGCAGGGTGCTGGCGGCGCCGGAGAGGTTTCTAACTGTCGGCAAGGAGGACCCGGTGCCGGACGCGTACGAGGTGCTGGGCGTGGAGGCGACGGCGGAGGCATCACTCGCGCGGCGCCAGTTCATGAAGCTCAGCCTGTGGGTGCACCCGGACAAAAACGCGCACGCCAAGGCGTCGGACGCCTTCCACGCCGCTGACGTGGCCTACAAGATGATCAAGGCGCGCACAGAGCTGCCTGGGCTCTGTCACAGCATTCATTCAAATATCAGAACCGAACTTGCATTTGGGAGTGCGCGCCTGAAGAGGGTGGGCGCATGTCATGCCGCACTGGGCAGCACATGCAAAGCCCAGGCGCTGCTGTACCGAAAACCTGGGTTTGCTGCTGTGCCAGAACACGCTTATGAACTCGAGACCCTGCCTGCAACGCTTCTGCAAGAGACACAAAACCTGACCCGGCGCTCCTGTCTAGTATCGAATCGAATTTGCTCGAAATCTCGCACCCTGACGCCGAAACAGGACAAGGACCGGCGGGCGGCGCTGGACGCGGCGCGTGAGGACGCGGGGCTGCGGAAAGCGGCGATCGCGCAAGCAGAAGACCTGGAGCGCGCGCGGCAGTGGCGCCTCGCGCGCGGCACCGCGACAGAGGAGGACCGGCAGGGCCCCATCTCGGCGCAGCCCCAGGGCCGCGGCTCCTGGATGACGCAGCTGCCGGTGTCGCGCCGGCCGACCGCGCCGCAGCAGGTGCGCCGGGCCATGAGACAAAGAACCACGCTGGGAAACCAACATCAGTGCATGGCGTTGCTTTTGCTGACGCAGCCGCTCCTGTCATGGTGGCCGACGGCGCCGCAGCACGTCAATCCCCATGTCTGACGCTGATTCATCCGTTTAGGGAACGTTGCCGGGGGAGGGGGTGAAGTTGCAGCAGGTGTGTGTGTGGCCACGCGTCATAGCTGCCCCGCGGCCCAGCAGTCGGGTGCAGTACCAGGCGGGATCACCCATCAACGGTTATCGACCTGTGCGCTATTTGTTTTGTTGCGCAGCTGGCTGCTGCGCTGCTGGGATGCTGAGACGATCGGGTAGCAAAGCTCTTGTCGTCATGGTGGCCCCAGGGCCCTGACGCGCTCGTGATGACTACATAATTTCCTTCATCATGATGTCCGCCCTGTGCCCAAGCGGCTGCCGCGGCATTCAGGGGCAATGACACACTCCTTCGCTGCAAAATGCTGCCAGCAGCGGTGTCGGCTGGGCCACTGCGATTGAGGCCGCTTTAGCTGCTTCAACATTCTAGCTGAGATCATCTCATGTGTGCTATGAATCAAATTCAACTGATTACACATTCCATGTTTGTTACATCGTGCGCAGGTCAACGTCACGGCCTTCAGCACGCGAGGCGTGGGGCCGGCCAACACGCCGGGCTCCACAGAATGGACGGAGACGCCCACCCAGAAGCTGGCGCGGCTGACGGCGGCGGCCGCCGCGGGTCCGGCGGCGCTGCCCGGCCCCGCGGCTGATGCGGCGCAGCGCCGATCCGCCGCCACGGCGCAGGTAAACGCGCACATCTGCACATGACATGCTGTCAAAGAAGCACAAATGCGGCCGCCGCGGGCCGGCTGCGCTGCCCAGCCCCGCGGCCGACGCGGCGTAGCGCCGCTCGGCGGCCACGGCACAGGTGATATCATACCCTTTGCGCATAACATATGTTAAGGTTTTGGATAGCTGACGGCGGCAAACGCAGCGGTGCCGGCGGCGCTGCCGGGCCCCGAGACCGACGCGGCGCAGCGCCGCTCGGCGGCGACGGCGCAGGTGACAAAAACTAGGTGGAATAAACCCAAAACTGAATCTTGGAATAGTAAACTGACAGAACTTGGATCCCAACCCCCTGCGGCCGACGCTGTGCAGCGCCGCCTCGGCGGCGACGACGCAGGCACCAACCTGCACTGAGTTTTCAAGATTTCGATTCGTATGTCGGCTTTAATGCACCATTCGCATTACAGCGCCATCAAGATATATTGCTCCGTAAAGCGGGTGGGGGGGAAAAATTGTGTGCGCAGCAAGGAGGAGCAAACAAACAGCACAGCTTTTTTGAATTTGCGTATGGTTTGTGTCGGAATCGCCGCCCCTTACTGACGACAAAATACGCAATTTGGATCAACAGGCGCTGGACGCGTACAACTCAGGCAACCGGCGCAAGACGCTCGTGGAGCAGCACGCAGAGAAGCTGGCGGCCGAGAAGCAGGTGCATTTTTTTGGCGCTCAAGCAGTCCCAAGTCGAGCAAGAACTCGCATTTGGCAGTCCTGTGGTTCTGGCTTTCGCCCGGCACCAGACGCTGAGGCGGCATGACCTCTGCAGCCTCCAGCACACAGGCTGCTTCCAGCTAGCAGACGGCGATCCGCTCCTGTGGATGGCCATCTTCTGACGAGCAAATTCAGAAATCGAAACTGTGAACTGCAGCAGAAGAAGAAGGCGAAAAAGCGGAAGGCGGCCGACGGCGCCGGCAGCGCCGGCGTCGACGCAAAGGCCGGCGGCGAGACCTGGGACCAGGACAAGCACGCCTGGCGGCCATTCGACAGGGAGCGGGACCTGGGGCATGCGCCGACGGCGGCGACGCCGGCAGAGGTCCTGAAGAAAGCGGGCTCCCTGACGTCGCGCTTCGGCGGCGGCGGCGGCGGCAGCAGGTCGTTCCTGTAACTGTGTAGTATGCCGACAGACTGGGTTGTTCGCGAGTGCACTGGGCATTCTGAGCAGTTGTGCTGGAGCCTTGAGCCAGCAGCTTGCGCCTAAACCAGCACTATACTGACGGACGTCTGCTGTGCGCAGCTATATAAATTGAGCTGTATTAAGTTGCGCACCTATCTATCTCCAAAGAAATCCCATTGACTCATTCTAACATCCGAAGTGCAAGCCATTTGCAGTGTCTGTGTCTTGACGTTGCTGGCTATGCAAGAAAACCGATTGCAGTTCAGAGAAAGATGCAATCGTAGCGCCTCAGGTGCCAGTCAGCTCACACAGATAGTACGACGGCCACAGATCGATTCAAGGTCAACTGCCGTGCTTTCCATCTGCTACCCACTCCATGCCAACTCTACACCGCACTCCATTCATCTACCGAGCTGGGCGGCCTGAAGAGGAACCTGGCCGCGGCTCCTGCGCAACACAATATTGCACCCGTGTTTCAATAATGCTTTGCGACATGCACGCTCGCCAGGCCAGCAGGACAATTTCCAACGAGGTGACAACAGGCAGCTTCTAGGCACAAGGCCAGCCGTGCGCGCACCTGCGTCTTGCTGAAGCGCTGTGTCGGCGCCATGTAGTGCGGCCGCGGCGCCGGCGGCGCGCTTTCCTGCTGCTGCGCGGCCGCAGCGTCACCATAATACTCGTCTCCTCGCTGCGCGCTTGCTGCAGTGATCTCCTCCTCTTGTGATGGCACCGCTGCTGCGTCATCGTAGCCGCCGGCGTCATCGCCGTAGGCCCCTCCCTGCTGTTCCTGAGATGAAGGGTCGTCCTCTCCCGTGACCGGCTCAAACTGGCTGCGCGGGTCTGCTGCGCCACCGTCCGCTGCGTCTTCGTACGGCGCATCCTGCGGCGCAAGGGATGCGGGCCTCTGTGGCGTGACGTCGAGTGCGGCCCCAGAGGGATTCTTTCCCAATCTTCACAGACATGTAAAGGCCTGTGCGCATGTTCGAGTGCCTTGAGCTGCCGCCGATGGCATGCAAAGACGGAGGTGTTGTCATAGGTGATCACACGTGTGAAAACAACGTCAACTCCTCGTCAGGTTCGGATGCGAGCTCAATGGTCACCTGCCACCTGGCAGAACCCGGGCGCGCGTCCATGGCAATGACGCCGCCGGGGTGGCGTTTGCTGCCGCCATACAGCGGATTCGGCTCATGCATCTCCGGCGGGTCCATCGGCACCTCGCCTGCAGCACGACAGTCAAGAGTTTGTGTGTTTGTCTACTAAGGCACTCCTGCTGGGTGCACGCGGCTGCCCGGCAGCTGCACAGTGCGTCAGCGCAGGCTGCCAATGTTTAGCCGCAGCATTACATTTCTTCCCAGACGAGGGCTTGACCATCGTTGCGTGCATTACATCATAAACGCTTCACGTGTTCAAGGAGTTGAGACTCACTGTGCGCCATGGCAGAGGGGCGGCGCTGCATGCTGCCAGAGCGGATGGTGTCGGAGATGCGTTTCAGCTTGTAGCCCCACCGCCACGCCGACACGCCTTCGCCTGTGAGACAGATGAGCCACAATTATGCGCGTAGAAACTCTGATGGTCTCGACGCTGCGGAGTTCGTCAGCAGCAGCCTCCAAGCTAAACCAGCTTGGCCATCCACGACATGCTGCGGTGGCAGTTCCGAATGGGCACTCACTTGCGCTCGGCAGCGGCGCGCGGCCGGCGGAGGGTATCCCGTAGCCGCCAGTGGAGCCGCCCGCAGGGTGCGGCATCACCAGGCCGGCAGCCGGGTTGGCGGTAGTATCTTCCAGCATGCCCGCCGGGTCCTGATTGAGCGTGAAGTCAACCTGCCAGTGGGTGGCACCTCAGCAGTCAGAACATTGCAGCATGCGAGTTGTGCGGGGCGCATTTCTGCCGACAGGATCAGTGCCCACCAACAAAATCTTGAGAGAAGAGCAGCCGGCCTTCAGCATTCGTTTCGGACGCCGTGCTAAACCGCGTTGATCCGTTGCGGTGCCACTGCCCTTCTTCTCTGTCCGACCTGCCCTCCATTACCGCCCCAGAAGCTGCATTCCTTCCGGCCAAGTGCATGACGACAGCACCAGCCCACCTCCCGCAGCAAAACCCTAATCCCGGCTCGCAGGAGCCGCCGCCACAGGGCCGCCAGGGCATCTTCAGAAACAGAGGGTCGAAAACAAACACCTCCCGCAGGAGCCCAGGTTCATGTTGCCACGCGTGCCCTGCGTGTTGCCCGCGGCATGCTAGCGTGCAAGCAAAACTGAAGAGAAGGCAGTATGACGCACCTCCCGCAGGAAGCCGAGGTCCATGTTGCCGCGCGTGCCCTGCATGTTGCCGGCGGCGTGCGCCTCCGCCAGCGCCGCCAGATCCTCCTCCTGCTCCCGCGTGCGGGCGCGGATCTGGTAGACCACGAAGCCGATGACTGCGCACACGCATTTACTCATTGATTTAGTGTCGGTCTGGATGTGCTTTCGTGCATGTGAATCAGCTGCAGTAGCAACACCGTAAACCAGGTGATGCGGACCAGGGTTGCGATATCTTGCAGCCTTTCCTCATCGTTCATCAAGTGCAGTGAAAGAGACAAGGCGCACCGACAAGTGCGATGAGGCCCACCAGGACGCCGATCACAGCGTACAGCCACGTGAGGCTTTTCGCCTTCTTCTTTGCGGGCGGCGGCGGCGGCGGCTGCCAGGAACAACAGCTGGCGTCAGCACACGCACCGCACATGTGGCGAAGCTGCTGCATCATCCGAGAGACAGGCAATGGCATTGCTCAACTCTGTCGTGAGTGCATTCCAACAGCACATGTTAATCAAGACCAAACCAGTCAGGAGAACCTGCAAGCCAAATGCACGCACCGGCACAGTGCTTGCGTCCAGCTTCACTCCGGTCAGCTTTAAGCCATTGACCTGCACCTGTCAGTATAATCCCATAAAATGCATCCAAGGTATTCTGAAGGTCCGACGTGCTTCACTTTCGGTGCGCACAGAGTGGGGCAGATGATGACGGGGCAGAGAGACAATGAGACACTAGGCAGCACATGTACAACATTGTCACGATGTGAGGCTGCAAATCTGTCTGCCCACCAGCTGCGGCGATGCCGCGAACACGGTGGTGGGGTTGGTGGCGACGCTGGTGGCAAAGGCGGCGGCGGCCGTCTGCACCTCCTCAGTCTGCGTCCCAGTGAAGGTCACCTACCAGTGCGTGTGCAGCACGTCAGCGCCGGCTGTGACAGTTGTGAAGACGAGAGAGCGTGCCAGTCCAGGCGGCTGGGCGCAGACAAGGGCGTTTCAGCATGGCCCAAAGGCTTGCCGCGGCGGCAGCGTGGCCCACAATGTGCCGCGCCGCACGGCAGACATTACATAACGAGATTCGTTGTCGACCCACCATGTCACAAATCATCCCCATTATCCCTGGTGAATCCATCAGTAGGCAGGCGAGACTGCCGGCCCCAGCAAACTAGCAGGCACCGCACCGTCACAGTCACGGACAGGTAGATGCTGATGTTGCCGTTCGCGTCCTGCGCCGCGATGCGACGCACATTCACAGCTACGTCTGACACCTGGCCCGGCTGGTCCAGGTACAGGATCACAGCGCGCTGCACCTCGTCCATGATTCCCTGGACCTCCTCTGGGGAGTGCGCCGAGGCCTGTGTGCGTGACGTGGCAGCAGGGGCGTCTGAGCAGGGCACACGTGAAACAGCCATGCACTGTGCAGCAGGCAGGTACTGGCATTGCTTGACAAAGCGCTGCTCTAGTGAATCCACAAGTCCTCAGATCGCAACGCACACATGTGGCGGGCAGATCGCGACGCAGACATGTGGCGGGCTGCCGCGCCTCGCTTCGCTTGCCTGGTACTGCGTGAATGTGCCGTTGAAGGAGACCAGGTGCAGCAACGACGGCCCAGCAGGGGGCGGCGGCGACGCCGGCGGTGGCGGCGGCGGTGACGGCGGCATGGGCGGCGGCGGCGGCGATGGCGGTGGCGGCGGCGGCGGGGGCGCAGGGGGAGGAGCCGGCGGCGGCGGCGGCGGCGAGGGCGGCGACGGCGGCGACGGCGGCGGGCTGGGCGGCGGCGGCATGATGGGTGGCGGCGACGAGGGGCACACGCACATGAGTATTGGAGTGCCACCCGCCGGGTTGGGAGTGCCAAGCCGCCTGCACCCTGTTCGACACCGGCACAACTGTGTGAGGAGACGTCATCGTGTCATGCCACTTGTCATCGCACCCGGACGACATGCAGGCTACAGGGAGGATGCTGTGGAGCTAGTGTGCAGACCATGCAGCAGGTTGCGGATGACCTACCGGAGGATCGCGGGCAGTAGTAGGGACTCGAGGGATCCTCCGTATCTCCCTGCAGCAGCTGCCGCCCTTGAAGGCCGCTGCTGAACGTGAGCCCGCTGAACCGCGCTGTGGCCGACACCTGGTGAAATCAGAAGTAAAACGGGCGTCTTTGTTCTGCACATGTGTTGCACATCAAAGGGAGTTGCACTTTTCATGCGATGATTAGCATGCGCGGCAGACCCAGGCGCGGCGGGACCGCAGGCCGCCGCCGCCATGTCAGCAAATAAAGCTCGGTGATATAGATCAGAGCAGCAACGGGTGGCGCAGCAGTCACACAATCCCGCAAGACGACCTTAAACACAATCCATGCAGGCTTCGAAGCGAATGTCCCACCTGGCAACACTGGAGCGTGAGCAGGCTGATGCCTAGCAGCAGCAGCATCGCTCCGGACCGGCCGCCGCATCTGATCCGCGTGCTGACCTCCATGGTGATAAAAAGTGATAATTGCCTCTAGGATCCTCGCTGAATGCGCCTCTTCTCACGGGTCAACATTTCACCTGGCCGACAGCACAATCTGCTTGTGCGAGAAATAAACTCGAGGTTATGCCGACAGAGCTGACAGCTGCCAGCCGGATCCTCAGCGGAATCGAAACTAGAATTTTGAACACACTCAAAGCCGCCTCGGTGGTGCGCATCCTGCGCCAGCTCGGCCGGCCTAATCGCTGGAACCGACCCCGCCACACGAATTCGCACCCTCGAAGGCGCGCCTAAAATCCTGCATCGTGGCTGCGATATTGTGTAGCCCTGGAGCATCCCCAGGAGCAGTGCGAAAGCCGATTGAAGATTCTTGAATCGACTGAGCTAGCGCGGCAGACTTTCTTGGGTGGGTCTAAAGCCGGCACTCGTCCATAATCCAGCCTGCTTCGGGGACGTGTTGCAAGCCGCGGAACAATTCGAGTTGCACAGTATGATTCAACAAACTTTTTGAGCGATTAAGCCAGCAGCTGAGGCATGATCGCGCAACTGCTCATCGGTCCCTGGAGCACCAGCCATCAGGTGCCGTTTTCTGCAGCAGGCATGCAAGCATGTGGCATCGGGCCCCAACCGTCAACCTCGACGCACCACGACATGAAAACAGAAGCCTGCAGCACTACGCGGTGCTCGTTCCTGCCGGCAGAACTAGCACCGTGCCACTCCTCCGCTGCGGCGCTGCACACTGCATCGGCTTGGCATTTTCATCCGAGGCTGCTCTATGATCCGAGGCTGTGAACCCACATTCATACCAGCAGAGTTTTCTGCCTAATACCTCCACCCAGGTGGGGTGGCAGCTGGGCATTGTAATATGCGTGGTGGTCGGCACCCTCGGCGGCGCCATCTTGGGGCCCGGTGTTTCGCCACCTGGGAGGTGGGTCGCTCCCGTGATGAACGACTTCCTGTCTCAACAGAGCTCAACAAGTGCAGGGATAGAACTGGGGATGCATCAAAATGTCATGCACATGTCAGCATGCATGCGCATGAACCGGCAGCACAACCCATCAATAAATGAATGGCACGCGTGCGCAGGATCGGCGCGCCTGAGTATGCCACCGCCGGCGTGTGTGGCGCCATGATCCTGTGCTTCTTCGCGCTGTTCCTCAAGACGACGGTGTTCGACGTGTGGGAGGCGCGCTTCTGGGGGATGCCCTGGAGCGACTCGACGCCCATTTCGCCGTTGGAGCCGGGCCGCCGCTCGGCGCCCTTCACCGGCCAGCCGTGCCCCTTCACAGGTGTGTTCGACTGGTAGCCATTGATCACAGTACCTCTCGCATGGCAGCTATCGCAGTCATGCATATCCTGCAGAGCGAACCCGAGCTGAGGTGCTACCAAGCCGGAGCCCCAGATAGACTAGGCACATTGAGGCGGCAGGACAAGCCGCAGATGCCGCATAGCACGGGCTGGCTCTGTATTGACACAAAGTGTTTGCTCAATGACGCCGCAGGCATGCAGCCCACGATGCGGTGCCCCTGCTGCAAGGCGGCGGTGCACGAGAGCGCGTTCAACCGCATCGAGAAGAAGATGACCTTCGTGGTGGGCGAGTCGATCCTGCGCTGGGGCGTCGCCACCGCCGCGCTCGATAAGCAGCACACCCCCGCGACGGCGCGTGTTGAGGTGCGCGACCCAGCTTGGAATGCAGGCACCTATGAGTGTGAAGTGAGGCGGAGCAGCATTCCTTGCGCCTGGCGTTGGGTCGCAGCTCACTGTGCAGCCGCCAATGCTTCATGTGTGAAGCATCATGGCGCGCTCAAACCTGGTGCACATCAGATGCCACTCTGTGGTGCTGCACCAGCCAGCTTCCTGCCACCGTTTTCTGATCGGACTTGCCTTTCCTATTCCAATCGCAGCTGGACGAGGCACTGGACTTCAACGGCAACATGTTTTTTGGCGCCATGGGCAGCTGCTGCATCGGCTGTGCCACCTGGCAGCGCTGCTTCAACCTGATGCCGCGCTGGAGCCTGACCTGCGCCTTTATGGCCTGCGCCTTCATCGCCGGCCCCTGGGCCTTCCAGTCCAGCCTGAAGACCGTGCACAACGGCAAAAGTGCGCATCTAAACCTTCTATTCCTGCAGGGCTGGCACTGCTGAAACTGTCCTGGCCCATGAAAGTGCACCTGGCCGGTCGCAGGGCCGGCTCCCTGCGCATGTCAGCCGTGTATCACACAGCTAGCTCGACTTGTAAGCTTGGCGGTCGAAATCTCTGCGACACAGCGAAGGAATGAGCGTGCCGCCATGGCCAGAAGACTCACACGCCAAATGCCCCTCTGCCGCCGCAGGTCTGCAGTGGTGGATGCTGCTCCAGGCGCAGGGTTTTGCCACCTATGCATGGGCGGTGGAGCTGAGGCGCCTTGCGCTGGCGGTGGCCTTCATGGCACGCTTCTCACCCCAGGTACGGCCGCGCTCGTCTGTGAAGATGCGTACGTGTTTGAGGAGTCGTTATACGGGTCTGAGGCCGCAAGCGGATTTGCGCATTTGCGCCTGTCCTCCTGAAGCTGTCTGATACGATTTGCAGATCAACTTTCCCAATGTCATCAAGGCACCTGCCAGCGGCTGGAAGAGGTTCGCAGTCAAGTGTGCCGCCAGCGATGCGTGGAAAGACATTCGAGACCCTTGATTCATGTGCATGATGCAATTCTGGTGGAATGACATTCTTGACATGTACAGTTTGAATTGTGTCGATGCAATACATAAGCGTCAATGTGTTGTGCAACTGACTCAACAGTTGAAAATAAACCAACATTTGCACCTCAATGTCAAAATCGTGACTCCAGCCAGAGGCATCAATCAACACGTCTCCTGAAACTGCACTGCCATCCCTTCGCCTGTGGGATCTGCCGTCTGCTCTCCGAATTACCGTATGGTATTTGTCCAATTACTGAATCAAAATGCCGACTGAATACCCACCGCATCAGTTCCGGAGCTTGTTTGCAATGAATGCGCCACTGCCCAGAATGTAGACAACCCAGAAGGCGTACAGGCCAATGTCCGTCTGCACACGTGGCTCACACAGTGTCAGAGCAGACCAGGGAACGACTTACCAAATCGTGGGTCAACCATGCTCATGCACGTGTGCCTCTGCTGGAAGGCCTGACGGCGCCAGCAGTGACGTGTGATCCAGTAAAGTCGAATGAAGCAAGTCGTGTGAAATAGGCAACACACCTGCCAGTACTTGGCGGTGGCTGTGCCGGCGACTGCCAGGCCAACAAAGCCGGTGACCGCCACGATATTTGTGAAGATCACGCCGGCATCCACTGGGCCCTTGTCTGCCCGCTCAGCTGCGCGGACAAGAGGACACCAATCCAATTGCGGCACTGAGGTTCAGTGGTGTAGCTCTGAGATCATCCAGAGGCAACTGCAAAGCAAGCTATACATGCAAAGCATTGCAGCTGCAGCGAAACAGTCTTGCTGCATGACGTCAGATCCTGGCATGCAAGACTGTCCACGTTCCCGCTTCTGGGCCCTGCTGCAAAGCTGCGCTCTGCTCGAAGGCATGCACATACCACAGTCAGGCCTTGTGCGCTTGCAGGCCAAGCTGATTTTGCCAACGTAACACATATCATGTATGTTGCCAAAGCAAAGACGCACACTCGGCTTCCACGTAGACCTTGGGCTCCACGCTGTACACGTTGTTGTTCTCCAGGGAGGTGTCAGCGCCGCCGCGCGTCTGCTCGTCCTTGCGCCCAAACACCGCGCTTTTGCTGACGTCGATCAGAATCGCGTCCTGCACACGGGGCATTAGGAGCAGATGAATATGTTGCGGGCAATAACCAGCATGGTACTGTAGTTCGACATGGAATGATCACATGTCACATCCAGGATCGAGCCACTCTACGGCATCAGGCGTCACTCTGGGAATTTGCAGCAGAGCGCCTCGGCCACAAGGCAGCATGGGAAGTGTAAGCTGGGATCCTGAAACTTTACCATCATCCAGACGGTGAAACTCCCATCGACTCACCTGCTCCAGACGGACGGGGTAGGTCTCCAGGTTGCGGCAGGTGCCCTTCGGCGTGAGCAGGCGCAGTACCATGTTGGTGGGGTACCAGTCCACGATCTCGCCGGAGCGAAAGTCAAAGGTGGAGCCCGTGCCGGGGCACTCGATGCAGTACTCCTGGTTCAGCTTGCTGCTGATGAAGCCCTCACTGTAGGCGCCCTCCGCTGGCGACCTGCGCCGGTGACAGTGCGATTGGTATGCTGCTGCTGCTTTTGTTGCCACTGCTGCCGCCGCTGCTGCTGCCGCTGTTGCTGCCGCCGCCGTCGCAGCAGCAAGGTTCGGGTGCTTCTGATACCGCCACTGGCTCGCGCGCCAGAAGGCCGCGCACTGTTTGCCTTACCGGCCAGGATCGTGCTGATGGCATCGTCGCAAGCCGGCGCGACATGCCCGCTGTTGAATATCATGGCTGTCTGAACCTTGAACTCTAGAAGGCGCCACTGAGATGCTGTGTAAGGGTTGATGCAGAGCGGCGTCGCCCGCCGATGTGCGCCATGCAGGACACGCACCTTGCCTCGATCGCGAAAATCTCACTGCGGTACCAGAACAGCAGCACGTCGACGCCGTCCACACGCACCTCCTTTCGCACGCCTGCACAAGTTTGTAATTTGCATGATCGCGCTAATGGCGCTAATGATTCTGTATGGCGAACTCAGCGAATGTGTGATGTGAATGCCTTGAGAAATTGAGCAAGATAGCGTATCCATCATCATGTGAAACACGGCCGTCAGCACACGTACCCTTTGGGAAGTCCTCTGGCGCAATGACTGGCACCCAGTCGCCCTTCGGCCGCGTGCTGGCTGTCTCGGTGTTGCGGGCTGTCTCCACTGCAGGCCGAGCAATGTCACACCGTTGTCGTACTTCTGTTTCTGTCTTGCTCTGATAGCAGTTGTGGACGTGTTGCATCAGGCCATGCGCCGATGAGCAAGCGGCAGCGCACGCTCACCTTCAGGAGCGTCCGTCTCCTGCGCTCTGCAGGGCCGCACTGACATGCGCTCCGCTCGCAGTCTGCTGATCCGTGACCTGTGCACCAGCTGGGCCACTGCAGGCCTGCTGCTGAAGGCTGCAGCTCGGACTTGCTGCGTGTGTGGCTGCAGAAGGCAGGTGCTCGAGGTGTGCATCATCGTCGTCGCCATGGTTGCGGAGTGATCTATAGGCAGAGACAAGTAACTGTAGATTTAAAACGAGAGCGCAAAAGTTTTGACAGCAAGCTTCTCGATATGTAGTAAATAGGTTCCCCACGATGTCATTGGTCATTGGCGTGAGCACCAAAATCTCGCACCTTGCACGGCGGTGCCGCTCCACCAAAGCTCATGCGTGGACGCGCCAGACGGTTTGGAACAGTCGTACGGTAGCAGAGCGGCCCTGCGCCGCCAGATTGGCGTTCGATTTCCACCCGTCTCGACCGTGTGTGGTGGCTTCGCCCACTGACAGCCACTCGCCCCACGATCGCGCAGGCCTTCTCATCAGCAGCTGCGCTGTTGGATCAGCTTCGCAGCTTAGCTGCTGAAACGCAAGGCGCTGCGGGCGTTGCCGGCCGAGCATCATTCGCCCCAAAGGTTCGGGTTGTAACATCCTTCACCCAGCTGGAAGTTGCCGAAGACCAACGCCAATGTCAGCCCTGCGAGCATGGTAACACAGCGAGGGGGATTGCATTCAGCTGAGGCCAGTGACACGCGGCGCGTGTTGCGCAACATCATCGTTTGTCCTCACCAGCTGACCAGGAGGACGCCTCGAGTCAAAAAGTTGTTTGAGGTGGTTCACCAGAAACAAACTGTCTTTCGCGGTTCTCCAACGATGGATTGCACCGTACAGGTCCACTGCAAGGAGCAACCCGCTGCATGCACGATAAGTCCGGTGAGCACCAGCAAAGCTGGTGGCTGCGCGGCGGAAGCACCTGCCGCTGCAGCAGCATCAATAGCCGCCGCTGCTGCCGCTGTCGCTGCTGCGGCGCGGCAGCATAAGTTTCGTCGCGGCACTCCTCGGAGCCTGCCACCATTGCTGCCACGGCGGGCGGCATGGTCGCCGCTAGTGCGTACGCGGAAAGCGCGAACGCAAACGGGCGGGCGGCGAAGCAGAAGGGCACCGGAGACCGCAAGGAGTACTCCCTCATGGATCCCGAGGAGGAGGCTGTGACCTTCAGGTGAGGCGCAGCAGCGAGCTGGGCAAATTAGGGCGGATTAGCAAGTGGTCCATTCAACTGTTCTGCTGCAGGCAGATGTCATCTGGGTGGCGCAGCCTGGGGAGATCAGCTTGTGGGCAAGCACCTTTCTGTGCACCGACATTCTCAATTGGCGCAATTTTCAGTAGACGTTTTCAACATATCACAAATGGACTTCAGGCGGGTGACGGACGGAGATGACAGCGTGCGTGAGATCCGCATCAGCTGCCCGGATGCGACTGGGCTCGGCTGTGACATCGCGAGGATGCTGCTGGACTTCGGGCTCAAAATCCTCTCAGGTTGGGCCAGAGTACCAGCTGCATCCTGCGCGAGTGCTTTGAGCAGCCAGGGGCATTGTCCGCAAGAAAGTGTGCATAATTCGACTGCAGCGGCGGCTGATACAGCATGTGTCTGTGGCGCAGGCGATGTGTCTACAGACGGAAAGTGGTGTTTCCTCATCATCAAGGTGATTTTCGTCGGCTCCCGTGTGTGGCAACTGCCGTGCAGCTGCTGCTGTCCACTCACCATGTCCAGGCCTCCGAAACTTGTTTCCCTCAGCAGATGCATGAGCTCCCAGGAACTCCCGCACACTGGCCTGCGCCTGGGAACAAGAGCAAGAGCAGCTGCGACTTGTAAGACGCCGTCGCCACGAGCATCCCGCCAGTATCCATGAACACGTTGTCCTCTTGTCATCATCTTGCATGATATTTTGGTGAAAAATTGTCTTTGCCCGCGTGCAGGTGGGGCTGACGGCGGGCATGCCGGCACACTGGCGGCTGCTCAAGGCGCGGCTGGAGGGGCTGTGCCCCACATCCACCGGCAACATGTGGCTGCGCCGCTGGCGCGACGCCGCCATCGACTTCGCCAACCCCTTCCTGCTGCAGGTCTCCTCCTACGACCGCGTCGGCGTCCTGCACGGTGCGTCCTCCTGTCGACCAAAGTTGAAATGCTGTGCTGCAGGTCGTGGTGTTGTGTTGCAGGCCAGAGGTCAACATGTCGTATCCCGAAGATGACGCTGCTTGCTGTGAGTGTGCTCATTTGCAGCACAACTGCTGCACACAGCACACGGGATGTGGGACCCTGATGCCCTTGTGGTGCATCAACCCATTGCTCACAGCCCAGGCATGGTGCATGTCTGAAGCCTGACTGCGCTATCCATGCAGACCTGATGCACACGCTGTGGGAGGCGGATGTGGCGGTGTTCAAGGCGCACATCACCACCAGCCCCGCCGGCGAGGTGCTCGACATGTTCTGGCTGTACGACAACCGCCAGCAGCTGCCGGACCACCACCGGTGCGCAAATATGTTTGATTCTGCTGCCCGGTGCTGCATGCGTGTGCGTCCCTGCAGCCAATTTGCTGGCTGCTGCCGTTCCTCTGACTGCTGGTCTGCAGGATGCACTGCGAGGAGGCTGGCCGGCAGATCCTACATGCAAGCGTCGTATTGTCAGTCTTGGAGCATAGTTAGGCACTCTGCAGTTCATCCGCGCCTAGCCATCTTCTCTACACACTGCGAAACAATGCCAGCGGCAAGGCCAAGTTCATGATCAGTCAGCCCTGAATGCGCCAACTCCACCGCAGGGTGCTGGAGATATCGGACCAGGTGCGCACGGTGCTGGAGCAGTCCGCGGCGGAGTGCTCCATCACGCCCGCGCCCGCCGACTCGGAGCAGGGCGACTCGGCGACGTCCATTGCGGCGCGCTGCGCCTGCAAGGACGCGATCCCCGTGTCGCCGCTGGCGCGGCTTGTGGAGAAGCGCACCGGCGGCGGCAGCACCGCCGCTTCCTCCTCCTCCTCCTTCGGCAACCTGCAGGTGAGGCACGGCACGCAGCCTTGGCTTCTGATGATGGGTCACAGAGCAGTGGTTCATGCGCAGGCCGCTGGGCCGAAGAATGGGCCACTTGCCATGCGCCGAGCCTCTGCCTGGACGTGTCCTCCATGCTGAAGCAAGAGGGCAAGTGAGGATGACGGGCAGTTCAGTGCATGCACAGCAGCTCGATTCGTCACCTGTGGACAGACTCATCCGTCAACAATGGACTGTTTGAACCCTGGTTAGCCCACCGCTGGCGCAGGCCGAGGCCGCCGCCAACGAGTGGGGCAGCGGCCTGGAGCAGGTGTCAGTGACGCTGGACAACGCAACAACGAGCGCGTACTCGCTGGTGACGGTGGTGGCAGCCGACCGCAAGGGCCTGGTGTACGACCTCATGCGCACGCTCAAGGACATCCACCTACGGGTCGCCTACGCCAAGGTGGGGGGCGCCAGATGCTCTGTCTTGCAAGAAGTTGTGTTTCCTAGTGTGCTGCAAGCGAGACTTACAGTCGCCTGCATTGTTTGGCAGCCTGATCTCACTCTTTGCCGGGGCGGCGCACAGAATTTGCTGCACTGCATCAAGAAGTACTACTGCGCCACCTACCCGCTACCTGCAGCCAGCCCGGCGACATGATAGTGTTCCAAGGTGGCGCTGTCAAAGGCTCGCCCTTCACATCGACCTTGGGATGCTCCGATGACACTTCTTCGCATTGCTGCGCGCAGGTGGGTGTGCGGGACGACGGCATGTGCGAGGCGGACCTATTCGTGCAGGAGGTGGACGGCGGCCGCGTCCGCGACGAGTGAGCTCCCATCCCTCTCTTTGACCTGCCTCTGCCACTGGCTTTGGTGCATCCCCTAGCCGCCTCGTTGACGCTATGCTCTGCTCCTTTCTGTTACTGTGCCCACTGCTGGCAGATGACCCCAGCCCTGCGCAGTAAGTCGACGAACTATCCTGCTGTGACCTGCGCAGAGAGGCGCAGGCGGAGCTGGTGGAGAGAATTAAGTATGCGGTGGCGCTGCCGGTGCGCATCTCCATCAAGGACGTGTACGACGATACCTGCACCGAGCTGCTCATCACCGCGCAGCTCGACTCTGGTGAGCGCGCTGTGTGCCTTTTCTTCGTGCGCTCTGTGTTTCTGAGCGGGGAGCAGACGATGCTTGTGCACGATGCGGTGTCCCTGACAGTGCTGCAGGGGTGCCCAACCTGAGGTGGAGGTCTTGTCTGAGAGCTGCCGTGAGTTCGGGAGGGATGATGACCATATGTGAAGACTACACCTGGCATCGCAGGCGGGCGGGGGCGGCCGCGGGTGACGTACGACGTGACGGCGGCGCTAAACGCGGCGCACCTGTGCGTCTTCATGGCGGACATCTACGTGGAGCCGGTGGACGAGGTGGCCGCGGCCGGGCGCCGGCCCCAGGAGCTGCACCGCTTCCTGCTGCACACCGCCGACGGCCACCGCCTGGCCACGTCCGCGCAGAAGCGGTGAGTGTGTTGACGCGCGAACCTAGGCGTTTGAAACTGGCAGCTTCACATGCGAGCTGTATCCGCTTCCTGGTGCACACTGCCGACGGCGAGCGCCTGTCCATGTCAGCGCAGATTGTGGCATTCTCGACCAGAGTGCTGGTCTTACCGTGGGAGCAGTTGGCGCCTGCTTGCTCGCTGCTGGCTGCCGGCGCCTGCCGTGTGTTTGGTGTGCACCAGAGTTGGAATCACGCCGCAAGGGCAATGCACATACACGAAAGCTCTGTGTATGGACCCGCAGCTGCTGGAAGGAAGACGCTGAAAAGATCCACACAGTTGCAATGGTGCACTTTTGTGCGCGCTGCCAGACTGCACAAATGACCTCAGATGCACCGGGGGCTGATGGCGTGCTTTTCACATCTGCGCAGGGCGATGTATGATAGGGTGCGCGCGCAGCTGGGCGGCACGGCGGGCGGCGCCCCCAAGCCCAAGCCTAGGCCGGCGCCCAAGCCGACGGCGGCGCCGACGCTGCAGGACGACGGCCGCGAGCTCATCGACTCGCTGGCCAACTGGAAGTGGAGCAGCTGAGCAGCTGAGCCGGCGGGGCTCAAGCGCAGCCGAGGGGCGGCTGAGGCGCAACCGAAGAGGGGCAGCTGAGGCATACAGCCAAGGCGCGGCCTGCCGTTGCGGCGGGGCAGCTCAGCGGGGCACACTCCTGAGCCGGAAATGCCGCCGGCAGCCCTGCCGCGTCTTGGCGGCGGGCTCAGCGGCCCCGACAAACGCAAGACGTCCTGCGACTGCAGGCAAGGGCACCAGCTGTGGGGCGTGCAAGACTCGCAGCTGTGGCTGCGCGCCAGCCGCTCAACGGGGCAGCCGCCTGCCACGGCTGCAACGTGAGGGCGCAATCGGCGAACAAAATGCGTGCGGAGGGGGAACGAGCGCCCCATGCGGGCAGCCTCCGCGTGAGCGCACCGGGATTGGGGTTTTCCACGAGAAGACCCTGGATGACAGGGATGCGAGACCGGGCTCCCGGCCGTGCGAAGGCGCGGGCTGCCTAAATTTCCTGGCTGGGTGACGCCCCGGCTGGGTGCGACGGCCTCATGTGCCACTAGGAGGCTTTAGAATGTCGAGGGGGTCCGCAGGGGGGGCGCTCGGCGTTGCTCCACTGCTGCTGGTGCAGCGGGGTGCGGCGGGGGCCCTGGTCGCAGCAGGAACACCTTTCTGGACGCATTCCCACTAATGCACCAGATTGGTGCTCCTGCTGCCACTGGGGTGAGCGCTGTGCTCCGTGCGTGCTGGCTGCGTATGGCGTTTCTCTGTCCGCAGCAGTCTGTATGGTTGAACCACGAATGTGTCTACCTGGGGGAAAATCGCCGGGCTGGCGAGGCCCTTGTGACCGTTGAGGTGACTAAGGGTCACGGCAATGGAATGGAACCGCAGTGTCTGGTGTCCAGGGCCGCGCGCCCTGGCATCGGTTCTCCTTTGTTTTGGTTTACTTGCTCTGCTGGGAGTTCAGGGTTTGTCGAGCCGCCGCGCAACCGACTTGTGCACAGGGGTTTGGGTCTCGCCAATACATATCTATATTACAACGCCTGCCTATGCGCTTGCCTAGCTATGCAGTTGCTTTGCTATGTAACAGGAGAATAACAGTCAGCACAGCCTGTTTCACTTCCCCCCAGCGTTTCATGGCAAGGCACCCATGCCACTGCTGCAGCAGCGAGTTTCTGGGTCTTAAAAGTCAGTTGCCAGCGTCAGGTTGGACCCTGAACTCTGCCGCTTGTTCTCCACCGCCGCCGTGTGGCTCTCCCGCGCCTGCGCTTCCAGCCACCTCAATAAGTTCCTTCAGCGACAGTCTGATGAACAACAGATGAGCGTTGCCATATGGTTTTACAGACGGAACGAAATGGCAACAAGCAGCGAGTGCTCAAAGGTTCAGGAACATACCGCTTGCTGCAGCACCGCCATGCGCGCCGCCATCTCGGCGCTTTTGGGCTTCAAAGTACCAAACTCTGTTTTATACAACGAACACGTCTCCGGCGGCCGGTTGGGGTCCCCAGCGAGCGCCGCCTTGCTGCCGGCAGACGACAGCCCCTTCAGCCTGTTGGCGCGCGCCGCCTGCATCGAATGAAAGCGCCTCATTGTTTGGAGTTCCATACAGATATCTCGTCGGCCAAGCAGGTTCATTGACTGCATCATTCTGCATTCAAGCAGCTACGAAGTTTTCATCCTCGATCTGTGCTATCAACAATGTGGCGGACCTCGTTGAGGTTGCTGCGGACGTCGGCATGCGACTCCTCGGCGTGCTGCCAAAAGGCCGTGATGTCGCGGTTGCGGGCTCCGTTCATGGTCGCCGCGCCGCCGGCGCCGCCGAGCCACCACCTTGCATCCGTCTTCTCCTGGGCGGCGGCCTCCGCTTTGTCCTGCGCAGCAGGGTGGCGCATGTTGTTCTGCGGCGCACGTGGCGGCATTGGGCAGCCGCTGCTTGATACCGAAGGTCGTAAGCGTAGCGGCATAGGAATTGACGGTGTGGACCATGAGTGCTATCGCGGACAGTGACACAAGCACTTGCCTGGCGAGCGGTGGTGTTGGTCAGATGACCAAACGTGTATGGCAGTCCAGTGGACTGGACGTGCCTCTGACCTGCAGTATCTGAGAAAAAATACGCACGCAATGAGCAACTCGTACGCCGGACGTGGAAGGTGACAACTTTCATCCGACACGTTCTTTCACGGATCGATGGGCTCACCTGCTCCCGCGCCAGCGGGTCTCCAATCGTGTGGAACCGTAGACGCCATCACAATATCTATCCAAATCAATCAAATGCGAATCACGCTGGTAGACGGGACCATGTGTCAGAGTTGTTCTCATCATAGTATCGGCATTCCCAAGATTTTGTCACCACCGTTGACGACAAATTCCTTGAGCTGCAGAGCATGCATCAGACCCCGAGCTGCACAGCGGCATCAGAGCCTCAATAGTCTACGATTGGATTGCACATGTCATGAAATGGAACGCAATCATACTGCCAAAGGGGTCATCCAAACCATGCACAGCCAAACCAGCGGGCACAATGGCCGGTCGGCAGCTCACGCCGCACACACACTATTCCACTGCTGTCAATATCTGTCCATCGCACGATCGAATCACATACCCGGTTCAAGACATCATCGCCAGCTCAAGCAGCTGGTCATCGTCCATGTCTGCCACGTCGACGCCCTCTGGCAGCTGCGTGCCGCCGGCGGCCCCTTGGCCGCCGCCGGAGCCGCCGCTCCTGCCGCCCCCACCATCCCGACCTGCTGCATCAGACCTGCCTGCCGCTGCAGTCGGCCGGCTGCTTTGGCCACCGGCCCGCTTTGTCGCTTCAAGCGCCAGCGCCGCCTCCAACAGTAGATCGTCCTCGTCATCACCCTGCGCCGCCGCGGCCGCACCGCCGGTCGCCGCCGTGCCGCCGATTGTTGCTGCGCCGCCGCTGCTGGAGGGAACGGGCGCCGAGCCATGTGCCGCGTCTGCCCCTGCCGGCGCGGGCGGCATGTCCATGTCCGGCGTGTCCAGCTGCGTGTCCGCCTGCGGCGCGAGCGGCGCTGCGGTCTGAGCCTGCAAAGACACAAAAGTTCATGCATCTGGGCATTTGGCGGGCACAAGCTTTTGAAAGGTAGGGCTGACCAAGGACGATGAGGCCACTTCAAGCGGCGCCAGCATTCGATTACCGGCAGCTGCTTTTGCCCTGTCGAGAGCAGTGACCAGACTCTCGCTAAACAGTGGAGATCCCACCTCTGTGCCGCCTTCAGCCGTGGACGGCGCCGCTGCTTCCTCAGACGGGGGCACAGCGCTGGCCGCCGCCGCGCCGGCAGCGTCTGCTGGCGCCGCATCGTCATCGCTCTCCAGGGCCGCCAGCGCCAGCAGCTCGTCCTCCAGCGCCTCCTGCGGCATTGATGTAATCAAGTGTCGGGTGCAAGTCCTAGATCCCACATCTGCAACACAGCTGCGTCCCGACCGCCATTGTCCTCCAGGGCCGCCAGCGACAGCAGCTCGTCGTTTATCGCCTCCTGGCGCGCGGCCAAACACAGCCGTCAAGCTGTGGAAGAAAGCAGAGCGGTGCAGGCGGCATGGCGCAATCGCTTTCCCAGCTGCGCCTTCCTTTTTGTAATCCTTGACAGGGCCACTTACCGAGATTGTTGATAGCTGTGCCATGACAACACAACAGTGCTCCTCATTCCTGCCAAAATATGGCAGGAGCAGCTGATGTACGGGCGCCCCAGAGCGGCGGCAGGGTTGCAGTCACGGCGCAGGCAAGGTGTGGGCAGCGCTCGACACCTGTGTGGCGGACTGTGGCGCTGCTGCTGCGGTCGCACTGTCCGTCGGCGCCGCACCGTCATCGTCCTCCATTTCCGCAAGCGCCAGCAGTTCATCGTCCAGCGCCTCCTGCGACACAGACACCCTTCAATTCGGAGAGGCGCCCAATATCTGACCGAACTGCTGAAGGCGCCAGATGCAACCGGCCGCGCCATGACCGTTTCACCATTTTGACAGGCACCAAGATTGGGCGCCGGCAGGGAAGTCTGCCATCGTTGCGCCGCGAATCTCGCCGCCGCCAGGGCCTCCAGTGTCTGTGCAACACATCCAAGCTCTGACCAGGAAAGCATGCACGGCAGAGTTGGGCACCTGCGACGCCGTCTGAGGCGCTGCTGCGCCCGCGTCGCCAGCAGCTGTGCCCGGATCCTCATCGTCTTCCAGTTCCGCGAGCGCCAGCAGTTCGTCGTCCAGAGCCTCCTCCGACATCAACGTACATTGTTTCAGGCGCAGACATTACAGGATCTTTGCAGGGTAGAGTACACGCACGTTGCCAGTGACACATGTCACATGCGCATTGTCATGAGACTGCCATGCAGCAATGGGAATCAATCTTGGCGCCCTTGAAGGTGTGCCGAGTCTCCTGGCCCCTGTAGGAAAGGGCAGGTCCGCGCACCTGTGTGGCGGACTGTGGCGCGGCGGCGGGCGCCGCATCGTCCTCCTCTTCCATTTCTGCCAGCGACAGCAGCTCGTCGTCCAGCGCATCCTGTGGCAAACACATGATAGGTTTGCAGCTATCTGTGGTGTGGATTTGGAAATGTACATCATCACATGTAGACATCATTACATGTCGCAATCGTATATCTAGTGTATGCAACATGACCGCGCATGAGGAAGGCCTGGAGCAATCCGTGCAAGCCCCGCCACAGAAAGCAGAAAGCTCTCTGGTGGGCATACCGCTCCACCTGCCAGAGCTGGTGGCATGATTCACCGCTGGCGGGGTGCATCAGCACCCATGGCGGGCTTCGTCTGGGCTTCGTGGAGGTCAGGCAATGCAGCAGAGGGGGTCGGCACCTGGGAGGGGGTGGTGGCCGGCGCCGCCCCGCGGCCGTCCACGTCCATGACGTCGTCCGCCGGCGCCCCGCTGACCAGGTCCTCAAACATCTCCTCCGGCGCAGCCTGTTCCTGCAGCGCCGCCAGAAGGACCAGATTACAGATTGAGGCGCCGTGCTAGGCATAATTGAACTGGTGGCGCCCCGCCGACCAGGTCGTCAAACATCTCCTCCCTGCTTCGAGCGAGGTAAGAGACTGCAAGTGCGACCCGCAGATACGCGCCCGGCAACGCCATGCAAGATGAAGCGGGCGCCTCCACTGAGCCGCTGCAGCAGATTGGAGCCCAACAAAGCTTGAACACATCAGAGAAATAAAGTACGTTCTGAGGTTGCGACGGAGGGTGCGCACCCACTCCTCCGCCTGCAGCGCCACCAGCTCGTCGTCGTCCATGTCGTCACCGCCGCCCCAGTCGTCGTCCGCGTCTCCATCTGCTGTAATAGTCGTGCCCGCCGCCGCGTCCTCCCGGTCTGGTGCGGCGGCCGCCAGCGGCGCCTCCTTCATGACGCCGTCCCGCAGCCCCCGCAGCTCGACCTGTGCAAATGGTATTGTTTCATGATGTCCACGTCTTGTTTGTACAGCTGCGCAGGACAGGAGAGGGTGCTCAAAGACTGCTGCAATCAAGACAATTCGGCAACCACAGCCAGCCATCAGGCGATCTGCTGACAGGGCTTCTAAAAGTGAACTGAGCAGTTTCCACCTCCAAACACAGCCGCGTGAAGCTGCCCATAGCCAGCCTCACAGCGCCACGGAGCTTCACGCGGCCTCCAGAGTTACAAAGCATGGAGGCGCGGCGCACCTTGAGCGCGTGCGTCTGGCCCATCTTCTCCAAGTCCTCCAGGAAGGTGTCGTACGGCAGCGCCGGCGCCACCGCCCGGTGCCACCGTTCGTACATGTCCAGCAGCCGCCGCAGGTCCCCCGCCTGCGCAGTTTGAACCCTGTGCCTCTCATGAAACATAAGAGCGTGCTCACTGACCTTGCGAGCATAACGATACTTGAGATACCGCAGGTGGTCTGCCCGTGTACGGCCAGCACGGCGCAAAAGCACAGGCAGCAGTGCGGCGCTTTGAGTTCCCGTTGCTGGGCCGCTGCACACCAATTGCCAAGTTGCAAGTCAAAATGCATCTCGTTCCCAGCTGCCGATCTGTGCTATGACACTCTTGCCAGTTCGCGATTCAAAACGCACCTCGTGGCCGGGGCCCTTAAATATGGCGCGGAACTGCGTAGGGAACACTTCAACCAGCTGCTTAAACCCTGAGTCCTTCTGCAGGTCCTCTACCGTGACCTTGGGCCGCTTCTTGCGCGCGGCCTTGCGCTTCACGCCCGCCGCCGGGGCGGCCCTGCATTTGTACGATGCCACGAGCACACCTGAAGGGAGCATGATTCTTCGTGCAGGGGGCTATCTGGCAGCGGAGGCTGTCTGCAGCGGGGGGCGCAGTTCTCGAGGCCTGAGTCAGGTGGCACGTCGCCGCCCATGCGGCGCATCTGCCTGCGAGCTGCATGAAAGGACTCGCTGGCGAGATTACCCACTGAGACACTAAGCCTCTGAAACCAGCATTGCCTGAAAGAACTGCCAGATGCGTGAGGGTGGAGTGACGGCAGGCTCACCCCGGCAGCGGCACATCGTTTTCGTCTGTGCCGCCCGCGGCGCCGCCGTTGCGCGGCCCGTCGCGTGGCACCCACTGGTCCTGCGGCGCGGTGCAGTCGCGGGACCAGTGTCCTGTCTTGCCGCATTTGAAGCAGCCCTGCGGCTGCTGCGTCGCGCGGCGCTCCTGCTGCGTCTGAGAACCCCCGCCCTGCGCCGGCAGGCAGGTTCAAAATTTCAAGGAGAGTCTCAGCTGTTCATGCCCTTAGAAGGGGGACCAACGTAGCAATTGAGACAGGTTGAATGCAGGCACGTCAGTCGTTACAAATAGTGTGACATGCGGGCGGCTGTGTCGTTCTCTTGCACACCTGTTGCGTACTACGCTGCTGTGTGCCGCCCTGGGTGCCGGCGGCGCCCGCAGGCTGGGGGCGGCTGCTTTGCGGGATCCGCTGGTCCGGGGGCACCGTGCACTGACTGGCCCAGTGTCCCGTCTTTCCACATTTGTAGCAACCAGGTGCGCGCTCCACCGCGGCCATGGAACCGCAGGGGCAGCGCCTACGCTCTGTGCGCGCGAGGGTGCCCTTGCGTTTGGCGCAGTGTTTCGGACGTTATGTATTGCCGATGCTAGTTGCAACTGTTAGGAAGGCTTCTGTGAGAAAGTTGTCAGAAGCTGCACGTGCAGAGTTCGAGATGCAGGTTCGTCTGAATTGACTGTGACCGATCGTGTAACCGAGGCCCCCAGCTGCAGACGCTTTGCGCAATGTTCGGCAGAGTATTTGCAGATGACGTCCCCGTGCAAAGTCCAATTGATTGCTTGGAGCACCCGATTCAAAATTTGCCGCTTCCTCGTTGTGCATGTGCACAGGCTTGCGCACCCACCCTGCGAGCGGAATCCCACATGTTAGCTGACGTGTAGTCCCCGTGCTTCGTGGGACCGAAGCACGCTGCTACTCCGCTCTCTTGCTGCTTTGCAACCAGCCCTCTTGCACAAGTTTGCCGCTCTCCCCAATCTACACCCTCAGCCGCCGCTTGGCAAACCTGCATCCGCGCTCGTCTGGCCTTTTATGCAGCACGACTCTTATATTTTGTATATACCAAGGTGAGCTCTGAGTCGCGCTGTATCCGAAGGTGTAGCATTGTGGCTCGACATGCTTGTCTGGCCATAACACCGGGTCTCGGCGGCCAGGCATTGATTATGCTTTCGGGAGTTTTGGCTCCTGAAACTTGCCACTATGCTGCAGGTCGACATCCTCGCCAAGCTGGCTGCCTTTCAGCTTCGGGGGGAAGAGCCTCGAGCGGGCTATCGGGCAGCGCCTTGATGGCCTGCTGAGCCGGTGAGTGCCCCTGCGTTTTGACCAGGTTTGCCGAAACCTCCAGTACGCCAGCAGCGCCATAATTGGCGCTGTTCCTCTGTATGCATTTCCCAAAGCGCACTATGCACCCGCATGCATTGTCCTGCAGCCTGCTCCGCGCCCTCCCTGGCGCTGTCAGGCCAGCTGGCCTGCCTCACGTGCAGATCACGGCAGAGCATAATCGGCTTCCCCTCCTGCTTTGGGCAGTCCCGCGCGGGTTGAGGCCCCACAGCACGCTGTAACGCATGCAAAGCGCAGTGGCACGGCAGCCGTGGGGCCGTCCTGCATGACGTTGGCACCTCAGCAGCCTCAGCACAGATGACTAAACGTCAAGGACCAGACCGTGCAAGGCTGCAATCTCAACCTTTTAATCCTCTCTGGACCATGCAGGAGCATCACCTTCGATGCGCCGGGGCTGAGCGCCGAGGAGGGCTGTGCCGGCCAGCAGACGCAGACCTTCCGCTGCGACGGCGCTGGCGTCAAGGTCGTCTTCGAGGCCAAGGAGATCGCCGGGGAGCTCTACCGTGTCAAGCCAGCGGTGGGCACTTCCAACTTGGAGCCTGCGAGTCAGGGCCGCCTGCTGGCTGCTGCATCAGTGTCCGACCTGCAGCTTACACGAGCGCCGTGACACGTATCGAGCTCGAGCCACACCTTTCATGCCAAACCGAAAATTGAGTTCTGCAGCTGTTTCCTGTCGCAGGTGTTCCAGACGCGCAACGAGATCTGCATCTTCCATGGGTGGGCTTCTTCTTGCTGCCTCGATGGCGGCTTCACACCTCGAAGCACAGCTCCTCATTTCCGCGCATGTTGGTTTGATTACTGATTGTACTGCGCAAAAAATAACCCTGCAGCAGCACCTGAGACTTAGAGATCGCCGCTGGCGCAGCTACCTGAGCAACCTGGAGGACCTGATCGACCTGCTGGTCAAGAGCGGTCGCACCCGCGGCTTTGGCGGCCCGGCGGTGGGGGCGGCGCAGGATGGCGCCCTCGCCGCGGAGCTGCTGCTGCACATGTACCACTCCACCCGCTCCTCCGACCTCCTCATCATGCTGTCCGAACTGCAGGTGCGACCTCTGAGCTGCCTTCTCTCCGAATGTGTTTGAATACTCAGCCATGAAGTTCCTTCTACTCGAAGGCCTGTCATCTGCTTGAAAACAAACGCTGTTGCAGCTTCTGAGGCCCAGATGCACAGATTTCTCGCTGGTGACAACTGTTATGGCGCTTTCGCATTCGAACCTGACACCATATGTCGTTGCCGCAGGGGGTGTACAGCTTCTGCATCTACGACTCTCACAAGAGAGCCGTATTTGCGGCGCGGGATCCAAGCGGGCGAGAACCCCTGTTCTACGCGGTGGACGAGGACGAGGCCATCAGGTGGGCCCCAGGCTCCGTGTCTGTTATAATCCTATAATGCTAAACCCTTCACGCCCGCATGCGCCGCATCCCTTGCTGAACACCCCATACATAAGTATAAGTGTCCAGCTGCTGGGCACAATGCATGTTCATTGGAAGCATGTGCATTGGAAACTTCACAGCTGCCGGGTTTCTGAATGCCAGCTCGAATCACACGCATGTCACCTGACGAATGCTTCTGTGACCATGCAGCTTCACGAACAAGCCCTTTGACGTGCCGGGGGGCGAGCGCGTTGAGGACTGGGCGGAGGTGCCGCCCGGGCACTTCATCGCCGGCAAGCATGCCCGCCTGCAGCAATTTGCGCTCACCCCGGAGCAGCTGTACCAGCGTGAGGTGCGCGCTCTCGACAGGGTACAAATGCTTGACATCCTGTTTGCCCCCGGCTTCCAATCAATGCCGTCGGCCTTTTGCAGGGCTATGACATCAGGAAAGAAAAAGATTGGTTAGCAACCAGTGGGCCGAGCGCCCCCAGGACTGCTTTGCATTTGCTAGCGGCTGTGAGCCAGGCCTCGTTCAACCGCAGGTGTACGAGTCGATGGAGGATGACGGCTCGCCACCGCCCGCCAGCCCGCTGACACCCGGCCGCGTGCCGGAGAACGCCTCGCTGAGCAGCGTGCAGAGCAATTTCGACGTGGACGCCCTGTTCCGAATCAGCATGTGAGCGCAGCCGCACGCCCCGGGGGAGTCTGTGGCGGTGCGGCGCGCCACATCTTTGCAGCATACAACATGCCTATATCTGGAGAAACGCCAAGGGCGAGGCCCGCGCACCTGTGTTAGAACTCTCGAACACATGTTTTCTGAGCAATGCACCTGATTTTTCCTGTCCTGCCGCATGCGAAGACTGACACCGCTTGTGGTTTACCTCGCATCATTTGATGCGTGGATTTTCCTGCACCCGCCATTCCTGTGGAAGATTTTGGAGCCCGTCGGATTATGATGTGTCAAAAGGGCCATAGGGCGGTGTAATGGACGCCTGCGCCTCCGCCATCAATCTTTCACGTGCATGTTGACAAGAATGCTGAAACCCAACACTGGTCCAATCCCCCCTTCCTCACTCAGTACACCTCCTCACCGCCGCTACATTGCTGTGCTGCAACTTTCAACAGCCCTTGCGAGAACGGCATGGCGGATGAAACAATTACAAGGCTTTCTTAGACAAGGACCACCAATCAAAGCTCCCCAGCAGTGCGCTCACTCACGCTCATCAGTCATCACTCAAATGCGTCGCTGTTTCTTGTGCACGGCGTCTGCTGCGTCTCCTATGGCAGCGATGCGCTGACTACCCAGGTATCATCTCCTGGCGACCCACGCGGACCTGCAGCCCTGCCACTAACGGCCATCAAGCATAGGCCGTAGCCGCAATGCCGCAACCCCGCCCCTCTCGCCGCAGCGAGGCTGACGGCATGTGCATTGGCGACAGGCCGGTCCGAGCGGCAGCCGCTGGACCCCTCCCTCGGGGGACACCAATAAGAACGGTTCAACATTTCCAATCAGTCGCTGGGCTGCAGCGCGCGGGCGTCGGCGGCCAGCTGCGCGGTGGCGGCAACGGCGACGCGGGAGCGCGAGGCAATGAGGTTGCCCATGAACTCCTCCAGCAGCGCGATGGTGATGTTGGGCATCACCACCACGTGCGCGATGTCGCCCTGTGGTTGGGATTTCCACAGGTCATCGATTGTCAGTCCAATAAAGTTTGCTATCTTGTCTTGATATCCCCATCACGCTGCGCAGCTGGAAGTCTGTCCACAAGGGCAGCGGCCACTACACATATGCAAAACGTGCACCTCGCAGGCGAGCTGCCACTTGCGGACGAAGGTCTCGTCCTTGGGGCGCTCGAAGACGACGGTGCTGCTCAGCTCGTTCAGCATGCACTTGATGCCGGCGTGCTCCAGCATCGCCTGCGCGCACACGGCACACGGCACACGCACCTCAGCTGCTTCGACGACGGTTCGAGGCGCACGGCCTTTGATGTTGCAGTAGTTCTGGGCGGAATCACAGCAAATGCATTGCTCCTGTGCATCGTCTGGCAAGCCCATGCTCAGGAATAACTGTTGCTGCGACGCTGCCTCCCACAGCAGCAGGCGGGTCTGTTGAAGGTGAGGAGGCGCCTTGAGCAGGTGCGCGTTGCGGAGGCACTTTTCCACGTCGCGGCGCATGCCCTCGTAGCCCTTGAGGGTGAGGGTGTACCACATGTAGATGGGTGCGTGCCCGTTGCGGCTGCCCATGATGGTCGCGTCCCTCGAGTTCAGGTACTCCACCTCGCTGCAGGGGGCAAGACTTTCTGTGTCAGATGGTGGGATCAAGTGGATGATCCTTGGTGGAATAACAACAAAGAAGAAGAGCTGAGAGAGTGGAATGCTCCTCGTCCATTTGTTCTGCTAATGCAGATGCGTTGTCTGTGAGCTTCAAGCTGCATGCTGAAGGGGCACAATAAGCATGATCGAGGCCAGCAATGCACACTGGGCGCCACCGCAAGGCGGGCTTTGCCACAGGAGCAAAGGGAGGGGTGTACATGGAGACCCCAGACATCCATAGCAAGGACAAGCGTCAGAATGGCCCACCTGGAGAGCGCCATGACGTAGCGCATGCGGGTGATGACGACGCCGCAGGGAACGGGCGCGCCCACGAACTTGTGGCCGCTGACGCTGACTGAGCCGATGGGCTTCTTGAACGTCACCATCGGCGCCGCCTTCACGAAGGGGATCTACAGTGCATGGCAGCACGCTGCTGAGCTCGCATTCAACAGGAGCACACTGCAAGATAGTGTGTGCAGTGAGCGAGGCGCTTGGGCAGCGGCAGCAGCTCGGGCTGAGGGCCAGCCCAGGTCACACAGGATGCAGGGCTGCCAGCAGTGCGCCAGAGCAGCGGACGCAGCATGGAGGCGGCGGACGCCGCTATCTGAAATTAAGGCCAAGGTTTCAAATTGGCGGACACACCATGAGGCCGAAGAGGGCGCCGTCGCAGTGGATGAAGAAGCGGTCCTCGCTGTAGCCCGTGTCCGCCAGAATGGCCAGCACCCTGTCCAGGTCGTCCACCGCGCCCCGCACCTGTGGCAGGCAAGATCTGCTCATTTTTGTATTTCGTTGCATTCAAGTTTGCTCTTGGGCAGCGTCCTCAGCGCCTGCACCTGCAGCGGCCTGGGGGGTCGCACATATGGGTGTGGTTTGCAGGGCGCGTGCGGCAAATGCGGCATTGCACAGAGCCCCGCTGTGCCGCTGCACTGCACACTGGGCTGTAAGCCTGGCAGGCATAAGTGCGAATGATGGCCCCCCTCACGGTGTTTTCAATGCAAGCACGCACGGTGGTGCCGATGTTGACGTTGATGATAGCGGGCCGCGCCACATTGGCCCGCAACCGCCCCTCCAGCTCGTCGTAGTTTATCTCCCCCGACGGCAGCGTGGCGATCTGCACAGCCGCAGAGGTTTGGTTCAGCCAGTCAAACATTCAAGCGCATGTCAATCATGTTTCAGTTTTTAGGGTTTTCCCGTACCTCGATGGCGTCCATGCGGTACATGCGCGCCGCCTTCATGACCGAGTAGTGCGTCTCCTTGGACGTGTACAGGATGCCTGCAAAGAGAGTATGCAAGACAATCGGAGTTTGCTTCGTGCTTCCCAGGTCGCAGCAGAGGAGACTCCACGGCAAGCCTGCGCCAGGCCAGCAGATGCGGAACACCTCATAGCGCCCACCATCAGCATGGTTCCGGTGCGCGTGACCGCGCAGGTAAGGCACCATAGCCTAGACCCACAGCATCATGCGTCAGACGAGGTCAATATATCGAAGGTGCTGCATTCCGGTGTCCCAAGTCCCAGGGACAGCCGGCGGCGAGCAGGGGGGCGCACCGTCGGGCAGGTTCTCACGGCCAACGAGGATGCCGTGCAGGTTGCCTTCCGTGCCGCAGTTGGTCACGTAGCCCCAGTAGTCCTCCGTGTCGATCTCCCACAACTTTGCGAACCAGTTGAGTACGCCGATCTGCGCGGGCGAACGAGGGAGCCTGAGCATGCTTGTGCGCCGGCAAGCAAGCAAAAAGCTGAGAAGGGAACACACTGAGCACCGCCAACCCCACATCGCAGCTGTGCATACGAGCTGTACAAAGCGTTCTCGGGGTGCAGAAGTCCCTGGCCGGTTGGACACAGGAGAAGCAGAGCCGGGGACTTCAGCGGCAAGGAGGCGTTGGGCGGCGGACCTCGAACTCGCGGGAGTGCACGCCGTAGTTGGACTCGATGAAGGGGTCGCCCAGGTTGTTGATGCTGAACTTTTCTAGCCCCTCCAGCGCGCCGTAGTCAAAGTCCAGGTTGTACGGGTACCTGCAGATTGATAAACCCTCAAGACATTCCCTCAATTGGATGTCCAGCGATATCATGCGCATGTGCCTGCCGTCCAGGACAGTTGTGCATTAGCCACAGGAGCAGCTCACAAGAGATGCTATCGTGCATGCAAGCGAAGCTCGTGTCGCACGAGGCTGCACACAGAGTGTTTGCAGAAGCCTGGCGCACAGCATCGCGGGAGCCAAAGCGCACCCCATGTGATGCTTGGTACGCTCCTGCAGCCGGTCGCGGTATGCCTGCAGCACCCCCGCCACCTGCTCTTTGAACTCCTGCGGTGTAGAACCGTCATCGGATTAGGACAACACAGACGCAGGACCACGTAGTGGAGCTCAGACTGTCCGTCTCGTGGCTGCCTACCATCCGCCGTGATGTTGCCAGCGTCGACTGTGTCAGCAAGTTGCGCCGCAGCACGGCGTATCTCAGGATGACGTCTCCCAGCGAAATACCAATGAGCCCCGTGGGAAGACCTTTCCAGCATGTGCATGTGCTGACAGGGCTTGCGGATCCAGAGCTGATGTGCCTGCTGGGCAGCCTGCGGCGCACCTCTGGAGACTGCGCGCCAGCCTCCATGACCGCCTGCGCCGCTGTGTAGTTGTGCGTGATGTTGACGGGGCCCCGGACCGGCAGCGCCTGCGTCGGCAGCACCGGCTGCTCCTCTGCGTTCTGAACCACCGCTTCCTGCGGCCGCGGCGACCGCATTGGGCTCTGCGGCAGCGGCGCCGAGCCCGTGCGGCCGTCGCCGTTGCCATTGCCGCCCGCGGCGTGGCCGGCGCCGTTCCCGTTGCCGCCCGCGCCGCAGTTGCCTTTGACCCACGGCGCGGCGCGGGCTGGGCTGCCGGCGGCGAAGACGCCGCTGCTTCCGGCTTTTGCCAGGTTGCAACTGCTGCCGGCGCGGCTGCTGCTGCCAGACCTTACGGGCGAGCGCGGCGTCAGGCGCGGCGACGAGCCTTGCAGCAGCTCCGGCACCGGCTGTGCCGGCAGCAGGCCGCCCTCAAACTGCTGCTGGGGCAGGTGCGGCATAGTGGCGGGAGCATGGTCCAGGATCGACCCTGCTCCTGAGGGCCCATCACGTGGCTCCTCGCCGATCGCGTGGCTGCGCGGCTCCGCGGCGTCTGTCACGGGCGCGGGTCGACGCTCTGATGTCGCCAGTACTGCTGGATCTGCCATCAAGCAGGCGATCGGAAGACTCAAAGCGTCTAATATGTGGCTAATCCTCCAATGCAAAGCGGGCGGAACTGCAAGATCTAGCGGCGCTTCCAACTCAACAACCAATTTGGAACTCACCCTCTGGCAGTGCTCGCCTTGGGTCCAGAGCTCTGCAAAGCCGAATATGCGACTGCTGCTCATTTTCCGAGAAGCTGCACGACAGACGGCGGCAGCATCTGCGGCACGGTGCTCGGTTTTGGGCCGAGTTTGGCTTCATAGTGCATGAGGTCCGCTGGCTTTATATCGCCTAGAACAACATTGCGTTGCAGACGCCACAACTCCAGGGAGCCTAGGCTGACTGCAGCGGCGTACGGAACGCCGTTTTGCTGCAAATGCCACTTGCCCGGCGAGTGTTCAACAACTACCGAGGACAAGTAAGCATACAGACACTGTTATATATGTCCGTTTCTGCCCCCCATGTCCGTCACAGCTCCGTGGAATGGCACGGCCATGGCATCGGCTGCGCTCCAACGGCTGCGCACTCACCGCGAGGTCTAATGTGAAAGGAAGGCCTGACGCTCTCTGTGCTGAGGAGGCTGAATAGTCAACATATGCCTAGTTGGGGCCTTACTGCCGTAGTCGCGCCATGCATTGCGACTCTCCTCAGAGGCTGGACGTGATCCGCTGCCCGAGCGCGTCCGGCGCCACCTGTGGGAAGGGCAGCTGCACACTGCTCATCTATGTCCTTCCATGCGCGAAAGATGTGTGTCCATGCGCGAAGAGAGACGCACACTGCAATGCTTACTTGCACTGTTGATGCCCGTCAAGTGATAACGGGAGTACTCTAGATATCGCCAAACGATCATGAAATGCCACACAGAGTGAGGGACGAGTGTTCGAAACCCGCCTGCATGAGCGCGGCTTGCGCGGCCTGCCGGTCTGCATCCCGCTTCGAGGCGCCACCCCCTTCGCCGAGCACCTGGCCGTCCATCTTGACTGTCGTCTGCCACCACGGAAATCCCTCCTGCATGCACATGATGGCGAGGTCGCCGCCACAAGATAGCAACTGCAGGTGAGGAGCAATGTGCAGCTTTCGTACCATGCAAGCGAGTGACATCTGCTCTGGGGAGATGAGAAAGCGAGACGGCTGGGAGATAGGCATCTGGATTTAAGCGGCATGCGCTGCCCACCCTGAAGGAGCGGCTGGCGTGAAACTTGGGGCGCTTCAGGTCCTGGATCTGGCACTGCTCGAACAGGATGCCCTGCAGTAACGACACATGCTCTAAAATACTAAACGAAGCCAACGGTCAACATGCTACCCGCGCAGCCGCATCCCCGTCCTGAGAGCCACAGCAGATACAACAGCATATGCCGCGGCTTGATAAGGTGCTTGTGCCAAGTATCTGCCTGCATCGCCAGGCAGGCTGGCAAAAAGTCTGCGCTGTGTCTACATGCCGGCTGCAGGCAGCGCCCGAGCATCCGGGCCTTCCAGCAGACGCGGACCGGGATCGACAGCCATGTGCCAGCTGCTGTCCTGCCACTTTGGGAAGCCTTCACTGCGGAGGGCACTCTCAGGCGATTCGGACACCTTGTAGTTGTCGTTGAACGTTGCAGAGCGCACGCCCAGCACGTTCTCGATGAGGTTGCACGTGAAGTCGTAGGCGGCCTGCCAGCCCTGGTCCAGGAAGACCGCGCCAATGAGCGCCTCTGACACGTCGCCGCGCATTGAGCTCCCCATGTGCCCTGCAGTGTAAAAGCAGGGTGAAACATCCGTATTCAAGTGTTGAAAGACTTCGTGCCATTCACGGCACGCGCCTTCAATGTTGCCATCCAGTGCGATGAACTGATGTGGTGACTCGACAAAGTCCCAGCCTTGCTGCTGACATCTGTGGGGCTCTTGCCCTCCGGCGCATTCGCCTGGCCCTGACAGCAGCTGACGGCAGCTGCATCAGGAATCAACACATGCAGTGCAACCCGCCGGCATGCGTCACTGAGTCAGCGACTCGCCTCCGCCGAGCATGGTGAAGCCGTTGGCGGCGATGTAGCGCTCCAGCTGCAGATGTTCTGCCATGCGCAGCAGCGCCCGCGCATCAATGAGCGCATGCTGCACCATCGTCAGCGACCCCTGTGCGGCGAGCGCGACAGACGCTCGACGTCCGCAATGGCCCGTCACACCTCAGAGGTGCATGCTCTGCCACAACGACAGCGCAGGAGCCCTCACCGCGGCAACCCTGCCAGTCTTGCCCAGATCTGGAAAGCCGACCTCCCAGTCCCGCCTCAACTACAACCAAGCTGCCGCTTCAACCAGTCTTCGACACCAAGACCTAAAGACGACCAAGGCGATCAATCATTGGAGGGGTGTGCCTCACCTCTGTGGAGTCGGGGTACCGCTCCATGAGCAGCGTGCGCACCGACAGGCCCAGCACCGCGTCCCCCAGAAACTCCAGACGCTCGTACGACTGCGTCACGGCCTGCAATCGATGAAGGCAGGGAGTATTTGGCAGGGTCCAGGCTTTCCATCACCTGCTGCCTGCGGCCTCAGGGACTATTCGTGTCTTTCGTCCATGCATCGGGTCCATGCACTGTTCTTCACCCATGCCATCCAGTCGGGCAACTCACAGACAGGGTCCCGGGGTGGAGAGCACAGGAGCCCCACCAGGCCGAGCGACAGCGCGGACGGCGCCGTGAGCGCGCTGCGGTATAGCTGCGGGTTCTTCACCGGAATGCCCAGCAGCGCCTCCAGCCGCCAGCGCGGCACATCCTGCAGCGGCAGCCCCTGGAAACGGCCTGCAGCGAAAGTTCAAGCGAATGGGCATGGACTAGATGCGTCAGCCTTCCCGACCATTTCTGAGGTCCTTCACAGGTCCAATGTCCACAGGAAGTGCGCGGGGCTTGCACGTCGTGATCAAATATGTTCGATGTCTTTCACTTGCACACCATCCGGCCGTAGATCGAATCCGAGAAGGCGATGCGACTGCTGCGCTGCGCATGCAACCCACCTTTGGCGTCAAAGCCTGCGGTGATCATCGCCGCCCGCCGGCTGCCGTTGACCTTGCCCTCAGAGCTGGCCAGCATCGTCGCCAGTGCGGGCGACGCATGCACCTTCGGCGGCGGCGGCAGCCTGCCCATGCGCAGGCGGCGGCGCCAGTGGAACGGCAGCATCCACCATATCCGCTTCAGCGGCAGCAGGGCAAGATGCCCAACCATCTGCAGCAGCCTGCAGAAGCAGAATGGTATGTGGTGTGCTGCTGGCACTCGATTGAGTGGTGCTGGGTGATGTGGGATCGATGGGTTGCCGGTGTATTGAAACTACTGCATGCACACAGGACCTTCCAGTGGTCGTACCTTGCGACTGTCAGCAGGCTGAAAGCTGCGGCCAGGCGCCGAAACCAGCCGTTGCTGGCGGCGCTCTCCGATGCTGTTGCACCTGCCTCTGGCAGCTGCGCCTCGTATGCGCCGTTCTGCGACCGCTCCTCACCGGGCTGAGCAGCGACTGACGAAGTGTCCGCCTCAGTGCGATGCTCCTGCCGCTGCCGCCGCTGCTGCTGTGGTCGCACTGCATCTGGCTCGTCGGTATCGCTGACGTCGCTCTCGTCGCCACTCAATGCCAGCTCCGCTTCTGCGGGCAGAGCGCCATTCTGCGCTGCCGCGGCCCTGGCGGCGGCCCTCCGGCGCCGCCTCGCCCGCCGCGCCTCCGCTGCCGCCTGGTTTTTGCTGCCAGCCGCCTCTGGGGCTGGTTCTGGGGCTGCTCCTGAGGTTGCTTCCGAGGCTGCTTCTGCAGTGTCCTCCGCCTCTGCGGCGGCCACCTTGTGTCCCTGCTTCTCGTTCTCAGCGCGCTCGCGCCGCCATGTCCTGCGCAGCTGCCGTTTGCTGAGGCCGGCTGGCACTGCCACCTGCCAGAGCCGCCGGTTCAGAGCAAGGTCTCCGCTGCTGGCTGCCTCCCGGAGAAGCTGCCACTGCTGCCGCTGCGTAGCCGCGTCGATGCTGCCGGCTGCCGTGCCGGCGCTCCATTCGTCAGACCGTCCAAATCGGAAGAGCAGCGACCCGTCCGGCAGTTCTGCGAGATCAGAAACAGGTTGTAGCTTGCAATCCAAACTCATGTGCTTGCAGTGAAGCGTGTACTCAAGCAGCTCACCTTCCACAAGGACCGTCGGCGGCGGTTTGGCAGCGGCTGTGGTCACAGACAGCCGTTGCGCCTGGCCAGCCCTGCACCGAGCCATCTTACATCACAACAGTAAAGAGGGGCATGATCTGAATCACGAAGGCATGGCAGCAGCCCATGTTCCTGGTCTGTAAGGCATGCATGCTATTTGTGTACTGCCAGCTTGCCTTGCAGCCCTGGTCGTCACAGTACGGAGGCAAGAGAGGCTGGAGTCTTTCAAGACTGTCGTTTGGCGCCCTGTCGGCCTGATGGTGCATTGCAGAGGGAGCATGAGAGACGACAGCACCCCGTCAGACTTACTGCAGGCGCGCAAGCTTGGCCGTCATGTTGCACAGGATGTTGCCTCGAACGTCCAGTCGCTGAAAATTATCATATGGATGATCGGCTGCGGCATGTTGCATCTTTGGAGGCCATCGGTGACGTGTCATGTATTTTCGATGGCAGCCGCAGCACGCGCAGCATGCAACATTTTGCCACATTACCATACACAGTCTCTCGGATCTCGGTGCTGTGCAGCCTAGCTCGCACTTGCCTCGCATCTGAAAGCACTGCAGACACCGTCGTGCACAGCCGTGCTGGTGGCTGTGTTGCTTTTGCAGTTTTATTTGAAAGCCTGCGAAGACAGTGCATGAGGGATTGCGCTACCCGGCCAATGCTGAGCCCGTAACTGCGTCTCGCCCCTCAGCGACATCGATGGGCCCCCCAAACCTCCTGAGACTCCCGTGGCATGAGCAAAATGCTGAGCGATTCCTACCAATGCAGCGTCTGCGATCGCGATCTATCGCTGCAGAGCCTGACGGCCAGAGTAAACCACATCAAACGATGCACAGCAGGTGGGCTCGGGCTACGGCATGCCATCATCGTGCAGGGATTGATACGCAGGTGCGAGCCAGCTGTCTCACAACAGTTGCGGCATGCAGGCACAAAAGCTGGCTCAGCAGTCCAGGATGCAGCACTAGGAGAACACGGAGGCGATGCCAGGTGGTGGCTGCGGGTGCGCTGCCACTGCTCCTCGCTGCATGCCGGCCGCGCACGCGCTGACGGCATGACACCGCGACGGCCACCTAGCACCTGTGCTGCTGCTCAGTCGCCATCAGCAATAACGCGTGCTACACGCTGAACACTCTAGGCACGACGAACGAGCTCATAGCTTCACTGCGTGATCGTTGCAGAGCCTGGGGCTTGAGCGACATGCAGACGCTTTTGAGCAGGAGGAGGTTGAGCTGGACGTGGTTAGCACCCTCAGCGACGCTGACTTGCTGGCACTGGGCGTGCACGACGCAGGTGCTGCTGCTACTGCTGGTGACATAGTGGTTTGCCCACGGACACACTGCCCTGTGCAGTGTGTCACAGTGTGTTAGGGACGGCCCTAGCAGATGCACCACCCGCAGGTTCTGAAAACTGTACTGAGATTGACCTGCTGCAATCCGCAGCGTCTAGGCAGGCGATCACAGTGGCGGCGGCGCAGCTGGCAGCGTTGCAGCGGCGCCGCAGCCCTATTAAGGGCGCTCTGCCGCTGCAGTCAGTGGAGAATCAGCCTCGCAGGTTTGTGCACTGCACACAGGCAAAGCGCTCTATCAAACCCGCCCCCTTCTGCGCCTCGCTCTGTTCACCGTTATCGTAACACGCCATGTATTGATGCTTTCGATCACTTCTGTTGGCAGGCAGAAGAGGCTGCTGGACGGTGGCAGCAGGCCCTGCGGCCGACCAGCAGCCGCTGTGGCGCGAGACAAGCCAGCGGCAAGCCACAGGCCGTCGTCGCAGCAGCTCACGCTGTCGCTGCTGGCCTCGGGCGCTGCCGTTGCACCTGTCGGCCTGGCGCCGCCCAAGCCAGCCCAGCCAGGTGCGCAGTTTCAGGCTTCCCCTCGAGGGGTTTGCGATAGCTGTGTTCTGGAAAGAGCAATCTGCTGGAGGGACGCCCACACGGGCTCTTCATTGTATGCACCTCAGGACAGCTCCTAAATCTCCTGCAGGGAATGTGGGTACTTCCACCCTGAAGTCGCTGGTGGCGGCCAGCCGAGCGGCCGCACACAGCCAGTGCGGCGAGGACTCGGCTGCTGCCTTGGACTGCTGCCGCGCGACTGAGCAGCGGCTGCTGGACAGGTTGCACCCTGCAGCTGCTGCGCCCAGCGGCTGTGATGACAGCCAGGACTCGGCGGCACCTCTTGCCAGCCTGCATCCCGCCAGCGGTCCAGGTACCAGGGCTTTTAAGGAGCTGCCTTGGAGACGCTCTATGGCATGCTGCGGGCCTCTTTAGCGATCAAACGCAGCTGCGCTGCTGCAAAGCCTGCGGCTATACTGGGAGAGGGAGATGCGGGTTCCTGTGCTGGCCAGCTGTGAGTCCCCACATGAACATACAGTCTGGCATCGGCTTGCAGGCTGTCGGCGATGCGGCGCGAAGCGTGTCAGCTACGAGGACAGCCTGTGGGCGCACGCCGGCGGCTGCACCGCCGTCGCAGGCATGCAATCCATCGAGCAGCGGCTGCAGCAGCACCTGGCAGCCGCGGCTGCCGCCAAAGCGCAGGCAGCTGCAGCCGAAGCGCAGCTGCGGCGTCAAGCAGAAGCCAGGGTGCAGCAGCGGGCGGGGAGTCGTGGCGCTGGCGGCGAAACGGGCATGCAGCCAGGCAGCGAGGCGAGCAGCGGGCAGCGGCACTCCAGCCAACACCACCAGCAGCGGCAGCAGCAAGGCACAGCCCCCGCGCCGGCTGGGAGACCGGCAGGGCGGGGCGCAAGGGTGCGGCCGGCGCCAGCAAATGTCGCCGGCGTCAGATTGGCGGCGCTGCGGGAGGAGCTCGCCTCGGCAGAGCAGGTGGTGCTTCTTGTGAAGCACTGTTTGTTGCTAATGAGGGATACTGCAGGACATATATGCAGGACATGCATGCGTGTGCTGTGTGCCTGCGATGGCAGGCCGCATAGGAAGTCGAACTGGGCACCTCTTAGATAGGATGGCATGTGGCTGTGATGCAGGTAGTGGCCGACCTGATGCAGATGCTGCGAGAGGCAGAAGAGGAAGCCGGCGTGATTACGCTGGACTGACCGGAAGTGGCATTATAAAGGCGACGGCAAATTTGGAGAGGGCTGATTTTCCTTTGGCGCTCAGCATTACGATGAGTTTACCCGCGTGAAAATTGACTTCAGCAGGCGCGTCGGACCAACCAAAGCAAGTGGCATTGTTCACGCTTGTATAGCATGCTCGGCCCCGACAAGCTGCGGCTGACAGACAATTCAGCCACCATCCGCTGGCGGCTTCTTAACAAAATGGGGATGGCAATCTTCCTGGAAAAGGCAAATCACCAACGTTCCACCCCGCAGCGCCGGCGACTGCATGCAGCCTCAAACCTGCGAGATGCAACGCTGGCGAGGCTCACACCCCCCCAGAAATGAGATCAAGGACCAAGGTCTGAGACCAAGGACCAAGGTCTCGCCCAACTGGAGCCGCCGCCATCCGACTAGGCGACCGCCCCGCTCACACCCTCTGCGATTCCCTCCACAGGTCCGCAGTCGACAATGCTGGCTCAAGGCCCTCCTTCTCCCCCCTGCTCACGTCCCCCGCCCCCCAGCTCCCCCACACCAGAACGTTCCGACTGCGCCAAGGCCCGGCCGGCGTGTGGGTTCAAACACTGGTAAAATGGCAGCGTGTTCGTGCTGTGGTGCCACTCGTCAAATTACTGCCTCCTCCCTCTTTCTTGCTGCTTCCTCCAGGCGTGGACGCCTGGTCCCTCCCTTCCCCTCTTGCGCAGCGCGGCGCCGCCCAGACGAAGTCTGGACAGTACCCAGGCCTCGAAGTTACCGCACGGCCGCGCAGACTCGACGAGCGCTGCCGCGGCGCGCGCCGCCCCCAAAGCAACGGATCTCCGATGCCCTAGACGCTGCCGGCAGCAGCAGGCTGCTCCGGGGTTGGCGTGGGCGCCGGCGCGCCAGGCTGGGGGCCGCGACCGCCGCCGCGGCCGCCAGGGGGGCCGCGGCCGCTGCCGGGTGGGCCCCTCCCGCGGCCCTCGGGCCTCGGCCCCCGGCCGCGTCCGCCCTCCGGCGCGTAGCCGCGGCCGCCAGCAAAGTCGCCTGCAGAGCATCGGGCGGGCAGAACAACGATCAACACCAGCTGATTGCACCTGACTAAGCAAGCCGCGTTACATGTGGGAACGCAGGTTCTTCACATGAGATAAGTCACCCTGACCCGCAAATTAATGTGATAAAGCCAGGCCGCCTGAAAACAGCAGTTGCGTACCACGGCCAGGGCCACGACCAGCCATGAGAAGGCTGCCGCGTCCGCCGGGGCCGCGTCCAAAGTAGCCACCGCGGCCGCCATCGAAGCGACCGGCGCCACGTCCACCGTCGTACCCGCGGCCGCCGCGGCCGCGCAGCAGGTACAGCGGCTTCTTCTCGTCCACGCGCACAGTCTGCCCATCGATCACCACCTGCACAGCGGAAGCAGTTCTGCTCAGCAGCTCCGTCCAAGGCGATGTGTGGCCTGCTCCAGGTGGAAGCTGTGACTGCTTTTTTGTCCTGGAGTCTGGCAGTGACAAAGGATACTCGACACTCGAGGCAGTGTGTCCGAAAGGCTGCAGGAAGTGGCAGCTGCAACAGCGCACTGGGCCGGTGATGGCAGCGGAGGCCGACGCGGGCTGCTCGAACTCGATGAACGCGAAGGAGGGCTTGTCCTTCTGCGACTTGAGGTTGACGGCGCGGTTGTTGGGCGCCAGGGAACCGAACTGCGCAAACACCTGTGCAGCGGGGGCAGATGACGGGCAGTCAGTGCGACACACAAACAGGACAATGCGACATCAGTGGTGCAGTGATGTAGGTGGGTAAGATAAACAGGCCAAGTGAAAATGCATTCCTTCACGAGTAGCATGTTGATTTCTGCAGAACTTGAATTGCGATGTAGCAAATGGCCAGAAGGGATCAAGCTGGAGAACACACCTCAGCCAGCTTCTCGGCGGTGACGTCCAGTGGCAGGTCCTTGACGAAAATGGCGCACCCAGGCGCGTCCTCATGGCCGTAGCCCGGGGCAGGCGCCGGCACTGCAGCATCACGCAAGCAATTCGAATCAGGCATGGTTCCATGGGCTAGCAACACCATAGCTGCAGCACGACTGACAAGCCAGGTGCATTCCAGATGCATTTGATCAGGTCGGGCAAGGGGTCTGCTATGAGCAGACATGCTCGCACCCTCCGCACCATTGCCATCGGCGGGAGCGGCGGCGGCTGCGGCCTCAGGGGCGGGCGTGGGCTTGGGGGCTGCGCGCGGCGGCGCGGGCTTGGGCGCGGCCTTGGCACCCTGCTTGAGCCGCTCGGCATACCTGTTCAAGATCACAGTTCCCAAGGTCAATCACCAGCGCTCGCTTCAGCCAGCCATGCACGACCTGATGTAAGGTTTTAGAAAAATCGGACGCAGTGACAATGCAGGTGTTGTGCCAGCCTGCTGCGAATCGCCCAGGCACGAAAAAAATTTCTTGACTCACGTCAGCGGCACGGCGGGCGTCTCGGGCTCCGGCTGAGCCTCCGGCTCCACCTCAGCGGCGGCCTCGGGCTCCTCCGCCGGCGCCGCGGCTGCCTCGTCTTGGGTGACCTCCGGCTGCGGCTCAGCGGCCTCGGGCTCTGCCTTGGGCGCCTCGGCTGCCTCCTCGTCCGGCGGCGGCGTCGGCGGCGGCTGCGGCGCCTGCTGCGGCGGTGCCTGCTCCTGCTGCGGGGGCTGCTCCTGCTGCGGGGGCTGCTGCGGCGGCGGCGCCGGGATGGGCGCGGCAGGCGCCGGCGGCATCGAGACCGCCGGCGGCATCAGCGCGCCGTTGATCTGCGGGGGGTGCTCGATGGCCCGCTGGTGCTGGCCGGCGGGCGGAGCGGCGTAGCCGTTCTCTTGGGGCGCCGAGGCAGCGGGGGCCTCCTGGCTGTAGCCCTGCGGCGCGTTGCCGGCCGGGTCCGGCAGCAGCCGGAACAGGTCGTTCAGCACGAAGTAGCCCTTCTCTTGCACCGCCAGGAAGAAGGTCTGTGTGAAGCTGCGCTTGGGGCGGTTCTGCGGGAGCCAGAGGGAAGGGACAGCGTCGGGGGCATGCGTTTGATGTTGACCCTGTGATACTGTGAACTTGACTCTGCACCTACTCGAGGGAAATCACACAACCCACAACGAGCCCTGCATCACTGTGGTACTTCGGTGACATGAGTGATCCCTCCAAACTCACCGTGCACCGCAGGGAGCCGGTGACCTGCACGATGACGCCGTCGTTCAGCGAGTACTGCGAGTCCACCGAGTAGATCTCCGTCACCGCGTCCTGGTATCCCAGCGACATGACCTTGTCGTGGATCTTCTGCGGCAACACACAATAGGCCCACAGCCAGAGTTAGCGCCAGAGTCATGATGGTTCAGCCATGCAGAGGGGCGGTCAGACTCCTCATAGGATGTAGGAAGCAGGTGACAGATGCGCAAGCCGCGTGCATGCAGCATGCATGCGGCGAGGCGTGTTCACTGACCTTCTGGGTGTTGAAGAGCAGGGCCTCGGTGGAGCCGGGCTCAGAGTACGTCATGGTCGAGTGGTCCGTGTAGAAGCGGTGCAGGAAGTGCGGCTGCTTGTGCAGCACCGTGTAGTACTGCGTGACGAACTGGTTGCCCACCTGCAGGAGCGGTGCGCGGCTTCACAGCATGTTTGCCCGACCAGAGGGCTGGCCACCAGCAGGCGCTGCCAGTCTGGCAGCAGCCACTGAGTGTCTGTGTTGGCAAACACATGCGTGTGGCGATCGCAGCTGGTCGGGGCCATCTCCAGGCCCTGTGCCGTGAATGCCTAGGATGTTCCATGTCGCGATGCGGCCCGGGTACGAGCGTCTAGCCTGCAGACGAAACATCACTCCTCGTGGGATTGCTGAGAGCCTCACCGCCTGTGGCAGCGGCGTGGTGGACGCGGAGTCTTGCTGTCCGGCCATTCCGTGGCCAGGGTAGGACGTCGCCATGCTAGTGACCGTCGCCCAGCGCCCCAGCAACAAAGCCTGTACCAAGAGTTACTCGAAGGTGACTATGAGATGCTGCAGCAGCGCAGAGGGATGCTTGGGCGTCGCAGTCTGTACATATAATAAACCAGATGCGTTGCACGATCGTGCCGCGAGGGCAGGACTGCGACAGCCCAGCTGGCACACGATCCAATCGCTGCTACTTTCTGATGCTGGACTCAGTGCGGCCGGCCGGCATCGCGCCCAGTCCCGAATCAAAATCGAGCTGCAGCTGGACTGCAGTGGACGCCGCTCTTTTGCTGCCCGATCTGAGACGCACCGGCGCACTGGGAGGTGGCGACTCGTGAAGAGAGCCGCCTGGAGCTTTGAGCTTATAGCTCCAAGCGCCTGCTGCGCGGCAGGCCGCTCACACAACTTGCTGACCTGGGCGAAACAGCCTGGCCCTCCACCGGCCTTCCTCTGCAAAAGGGCTCGCGCAAGCAACAGAATTTGCACATGTTTTGCTGCACAGGTTCAACACGATAGTCCCTCCTGATTGTCAGGGTTTTGTGAGCACTTCAATGTTTCGCCGCGTTATGGCAAGTGGCACTGCAGATTGCACACACTGCGATAGCACAAGCACTGTCGCCGCAGATGCACGATCGACACCTGCAAAACTGAAACCGTAAATCCACATGCGCTTGCAAAGTCGCGGCATGGACTGCGTGGACCATAACTTCGTGTGTGCCAGTGCCGATCTCGCCGCGGCCGCATGATGGCTGATGATGCATTCGCTGACTGGCTTGCGTCCAGCGGTGTGGTGCTGCACGGCATCAGATCGTCTGCTGTGTCAGATGGGGACAGAGGCGTGATCGCTGATCGGGACATCTGCGAAGGTCAGCTTGCGCGGTTCATGTGCGGCCCTGCGGTTTCCGCATGTCGATGCGTCAGCTGCAACCGTTATTGCTGTGCGGAGGGCAAGTTTCCGAATGTAATAGATGATCTGCAAAACTCCATCTTGCAGGCGATCTCCTGCTCCAGGTCCCAGAGGACGCGCTCATAACCAACCGTGCTGCCCACGCCGATGCCCGCTTTGCCGCCGCACTCGCCGCGGTCGGAGTCCGGCTGACGCCGTTCCAGGTGTGATCCGTCTTTCTTCATTTCGTACTCCAGGACGCGCATCGTGGCTCGGTGTTGGGACGTCGGCTGGCATGAACTGGCACAAGCAACCGCCGTGTCGACTGCAGACGCTAGCGGCGTACCTACTGCTCGAGATGTCCAAGGGCTCTCGGTCACGCTGGGGCCCGTACCTGGAGCAGCTACCGACCGATTACTGTACCTTCTTCACCTGGACAGCAAAGGACATCAGTGCCCTGCAGGTGTTTTGCCAGTCACATGGCTCCACATCCTGCTGCCACAATCACGGATTTCCATGCGCTGACCAATACCTTATTGCAATGCCCGAATTTCCTTTCAATATATGCGCCAGTCTGCAACCGAAATGCCGTCTGCAATTCGCAGGTCGAACATGCAATCTGTGAGGCGGCAGAGAGCTGCCGCGCGCTACATGAGGAGTGGCAGGCCACAAAGCCGCTCCTCAAGTCGCTCGGTGAGTGCACGCACACATAGATTCCAAGGCAGTTTCTGCCTTACCTCCACGTGCAGCTTCAGCATTGCTGCACATGCCTGCTGAGCAGCGGGTCACACACCTGCGGCGGCTCAAAATGAGCAGGTCTCGAGGATCGCTGGACGGGCATCAGCGCCTGGCAGTGGGCGGCGTCCACACTGGCCTCACGCACCATGCACGTGCCCTTTGATTCGGCAGGTGAGCTGCACTCCTTGCTTCCTTGCGGCAGCCTGCACCATTTTGCCAGACGCCGACAATATTCAAGCTGCATGAACATTGCTGTGCCGAACGGCTGTCACCTGCTGCATCAAGTGACGACCGCAAACTGGCAATGCTCAGATAACCGACATTCCTCCTGCAGGCGCCCTCACACCCTTTGGCGACTTGCACAACTATATGGCGCCTGCGCCGCCGTTCATTCCAGACATTGCAGGTGCAGACGCCCGTCGTGCACGCTGAAAGCACTGCATGCAGCTGCTGCACTCCTGCAGATGGCAGCCAGCATTAACCCTGGCTCATCATGTGTACGCCGAGGCCTTTGCTGCTGTATATTCCCATACATATGGTGCACGGTGTTGGTCGATATCTATCGAGCATCCCCTCCATGCAGGCATGCCACAGCTGCCCATGGGCTCTGGCCGCGCATCAGGCGATGGCGCTTACGTCGAAGCGTCACGCGAGTACCGCCTGCACACGCGTGTGCCGCTGCGGCGGGGCGACCAGGTGTACCTGCTGTACGGCACCTACACCAACATGGAGCTGCTTGGTGCGCAGATACACAGATGAACCACGTCACCGTCTTCAATCAACTCTGCATGTGGCTCACACCTGCCGGCTGGATGCATTGTGGTCTGTACAATCAGTGCTCATCAGATATTTTCGCTCTCGGGACTGCTGTGCAGCACATGCATCTCAAGCTTCATCCAAGATTCCGGCGGCAGACACCCTTCTCTCCCCCTGCGCAGAGCACTACGGCTTCCAGCTGCCGGACAACCCGCACGACACCGCGCTGCTGCCGCCGGCGGCGCTGGCGCGCCACCTGGGCGGCGACGCCGCCGCGGCGCTGCCTCCAGCGCCGGCGGCGCTCCACTGCTGCGGCGTGCCGACGTGGCACCTCCTGCAGGTGTGCTGTCGGTTTCGGATTCCACTAACTGTTCCTGACGAGCAGTTTCGGCACGGCCGACAGCTGTGTGGCTTGCAGGCGCTGCGGCTGGCGGCCGCATCCGCCAAGGAGCTGCGCAACGGCGGGCATCTGGCCGCCGCCGGCATGCCCATCGGCCCCGCGGCGGAAGCCAGGCAAGTTTGACCTGCCAGGTTGTCATTGCTGCATCGCCAGTGATCCTGGTCAGGATCTCTGCACAGCGCAGACCCACACCAGCAGCCGAATCCCAAAACTACACGATTACAGAATGGGCTCTTGACTCCTGCGTCGATGTTTACCCCGCAGGGCTTTCGAGCTGCTGCGCCGCCTGTGCGCCGAGGCGTTGCAGGCGCTCCCGACATCGGCCAGCGAGGACGCCGCAGCGCTTACGGAGGTGTCAGCAGAGCAGCTGCGCATAATGTTGGCGATCACCTGGCGCATCAGCTACAAAAGGTGAGTGTGACCATCTCGTCGCTCGGCAGGAAGCGACTGCTGTCTGGGGATCCGAGATTGCGAGACTTGTGTGCTTACAATCTGCTGCCGCAGCCAAGCAGTTGCCAAATGAAGACGCTTTCTGCTGTGCAGAATCCTGCAACGAGGGCAGCATGTGGCCGAGTCCGCGCTGCAGCATTTGAAGAGAGGGTAAACTGGAGGGAGGGAAAGCCGGCAAAGAGCCAGTCCAGGGGACTGACTGCGGCTCTTCACGCTCAGTAGCAGCTGCGGCACAGGCGCGCACCCCCTGACTGACATTCATCATGCGGTGCTCAATGCCTGCTTGATGCGTATATTGAAAAGTTGGATGTGACAAATGTGCAGCTGTGCAGCTGTGAGGGACTTGCTGAAGTCGCGACACTCCTGAATTGCAGGTCAAGGTCCTTGGCGAGGGCGGAGGTAATCGCAGAAGCGGCGGCTGCCGCACCCCGCAGTGCGTCCAACCGCCAATTTCAAACAGAGCGAGCACCATCACTCGGCAGCAAACCTAACACCTGATGTCACATAGTACCTTGATGAACAGCACTTGAACCCCCGCTTGATGCACAGACAGGAACAACGAGCAGCGATGGGTACAGATGTGTTTCCAGTACAGTTTGGTCATAGCGTCAGAAGCCACGAACGTGCTACTGAGCACCGTCGACTCGATGTGCCCCGAGAGAACCTGAAAAGAAGTGTACAGACAACCATGTGCGCCCCTGCACAATTGACAAGCTGGGCGCACATAGTCTGTCAATTGGTCTCACCCTCCCCAGCATACATTCCTGTATAACCGTGCAAGCTTGTCAGCCGCCAAGCTGTGTGGCCTCGCCCAACCCTCGCTCCACTCCAATGCTCCACAGTGGCCAAATTAATACCCACCCGTGTCCGCGGTTTTGATGCTCCGCTTCCAACTCCATACCGCCGTTTAGCAGCAGCCGACTTGGCACCATTGCCTGCCCGCCCACGTTTGTGTTTCCGACACATCCGATCGCTCACTTGGCGTCAGGGCCGGCGGCCGTGACGCTGTCGTCGCCGCCAGCCTCTTGTACCGCCAAGTACTCGTCCAGCCGCGGGTTCATGACGTCCATGAAGAGGCCTGGGAACAGCGCCTGGTGGCAGAGAAGGCACAAGGCTTTTAGGACAAATCAACCTGATCATGGTCGTGCATGTATCCTCGGCAATCAAAACCCTGGGTTGAGGCACCGTGTCAGTGTCAGGACATGGACAGGATATCGCCTGACGCCTCCTCTCGAATTTCCGCCTTTCAGGACCAGAGCTGCGACCAAATTTTGCTTCCGAGCTCTTGCACTACGCACTCTTGCATATTCCACTGTCACCACACAGCCGATGCAGTGTGTCCGGTCAAGCAGTTCAGTTCTCCCACACTGCCTCGGATGACGCGCGCTCACCAGGATGGCCATGGCCGGGTAGCTTGCCGGCAGCTGCGGCGCCTCGTCGACATCCTTGAGCACCTGCGCAGCGCACCACACCCGCTCTAGACCTCAGGTGAGGATGCGCCGCTGCCGGCGCTCGCCCAGGGCCTCGCTGCAGCAAATGTCGCTCACTACAGCAGTGCATCTTGTCCATTCCAAAAACCTGCAAGCACCGCCAGAGCAGCGCCAAGCCTTTACGTTCCCCCAAGATAGCATTGCAATGGAGGTGCAGGTGCGGACCTGGTAAGGGCGGCTGGAGGCGAGGTGGTGATCCGCGTGGCGCTGCAGCCGGAAGGTCACGGCGCTCGTGGCTATCCAGTTAGCATTCCTTTGATCAGGAAGAAGTTCATTCAGCATCAGAACTCAATTATCAATTTTTCTTGAGTGAGGATTTAGCGCAACCCACAGCTCCTCTAGAATGCCTTGCAACATTGACAAGCTAGATTGTAAGTAAGTAAGTATTCCTCCTGAAAATGCTGCGAAGGATTAATGAAGCGTACCAGCTGTGCTGCGCCGCCACCTTCTCGTACCTGGCACCCAATGCAACCGTCATCATTAGCTTCTGCTAACCAATGTGAATTCTTTAAGAGCAGTACCAGATGACTGCTTGATTCGGAAAAGGCAGGCCTCAACTCATCAATGGAAGAAGGAGGTAACAGACAGGGGCGTCCAAAGGCACTGCCAGACCTGCCGTTGGGCAGCTGCTTGCGCTCCAGGCCCCAGTGCTCCAGGTAGTTCACCTGCGCCAGTATGAGCTGAGGCTACTCATGCGCCGGAATGCGTGGAAGCGATGCAGAGTGGCGTGGGAGTAACGAGCACGAAGTGGTTGGCAAGCAAGCAACGCATGAGACAACTGTGGCTCACTTTCAGAAGGTGGGCTGGCAGCAAACACATTCAGAGGCAGGATGCAGCTGGATTGTGCGTACAGTCATGTAGCGTGAGAGAGTGCTGGCAGGAAGGTCACCACTTCCAGCAGTAGCACCGAGCCGATGGCCTGGCCGACAAACATGGTCAGCCCCGTTGGCCCGCATGTCTCGTACGCCGCCGCGGCCAGCGCCATGGGGCATACCGCCCACCATATCATCCTGCGCCGACAACATGCACATGGATTTGCAAGATGCTGCCGCTTTGGCAATCAGGTTCACGTATGATGGCAGTGCGGCATCACAGAGTTGCTTGCTTGTGACAAGTGACAAGCGCTCCATCCTCATAGCCTTGTGCACCTCTGCCAACTCCAGTACAAACCATTGATACCCACACAATTCATCCAGCGCCAGGGGCCCGCCCGCACCTGTTGCGGGGGCTCCACAGGAGGATGTCCTTAGCGCGCAGGCGCTGCAGCTCCGCGGCGGCGCCGTCCTGCAGGTGCCCCACCACGCTGCGCGGCACGAACTCGTACAGCGTCTCCCCGCGCCGCGCCGTCGCCGGGTCCGAGTGCTTGCCCACCTGCGCCACAACTTGAAAAGAACTGTAAGAGCATTCCCGATATGAAAGATGAGTAGTAACAGCGAGGAATGCCTATGCTGAGCGTGTGTAGTGGTTCTGACTGTGGTTCAGACTGCCAAGGGGAAACAGCTGTACATAACGCCAAGCAAAATATTCTGACATTGCATAAACCTCTCTTTGACAGCCACATGCTGTTCATTCAGTGCCACCAGGCCACAGCTCGCGTGTAGACGTAGGACCCGAGTGCTGCCATGCAGGAGTATCAAGCACGATAACAGGGCAATGCTATCAAACAGCACCAGAACTGCCACAAGTGCACGCTGCAGCAGAGTACCGACCCGAAGCAGCGGCAAGCACAGCGCGTGCTCGCAGAACTGAGTGCTGGAGCAAAATGCCATCACAAAGCAGGGCAGCATAAAGGACAGTTGACCGCATGAGCAAACCGACGACTGCAGTGCCAAGCGCAGATGAGAGGGGCATCAACTGCCGTCAAATCAGCAGTGCCAAGCGCGGCAGATCGCACATTGACGTGGTGCGCCAGGTGCGCCAGACTCCAATGCATGTAGCCCACAGTCGCCAGCAGCGCCGAGGCCAGGTGGTTGTCGCCCTTGTGCCGGCTGTGCACCTGCGCGGTGGAGGGCTTCGAGTTATCGCCCTGCTGGACAGACCTTTTCAGACACCTGCAGAGGTGGGCGCCGCTCGTGGCAATTGCAATCAGGGATGTTGGTCCACAGCCGTCTGACCCCCGAAACCACAATCTCGTTACCTCGCTATCCAGCTTCGTCTGGTGCGCCAGAGAACATGACCGAAATCACAAAGGGCGTATTGAGCATGAGAATCTCGAGGCAGCAGCGGGACACACCAGCTCGTGGACCACGGTCAGCATGACGCCGCCCGCCGCCGCCTGGCTGGTGATCAGGCCTGCGCGGTGGCGACAGGATGCCTTGTTTTCAGGTTGGGAACGCCGAAGACACAGGCAAATCCAGCTTTTGCGGCACAACCTGCAGCAGCTGCCAATGCAGGCCAGCAGCGGCGCCATCAGCACACATTTCGTTTTTACTGATCTTGCACACCCGTGAGCGCCAGCGGGTGCAGCTCGTGGGTGCCCACGATGTGGCAGGACACCGCGAGCACCATGAAGTGCAGGAACGCAAACGCGTGCAGCACGCCGCGGTACGCCGGGTCGGTCGCCAGCATCTTGGAGCGCTCCTGGCAGCCAGCGACAGAGACTGGTCAGCTACAGACTAGAGCATGACGTCTGCATGCATGTAACGGAATCTAATGGTGAGGGTGGACGAGCACAGACTTGCGGTGTCGGCGAGCTTCTCCTGGACTGCCAGGCACGTGTGCAGCACTGCCGACAAGCAGTGACGCGCCTCCTCATCGGCGCCCAGGTCGCGGCCGAGCACCACGTCGAGCACGGGGACGGCAATGAAGTCGCACAGCGCGCCCAGCGACGCAAAGGCCACCGACACCGTCAGGTGCAGCAGCCCGGAGCCCGGCAGGTGCTGCTTGATGAGCGCCCCCACCGCGCCGCCCTGCGCAGTGCACGATTGCTTTGTGTATGCTAACGAAACAGAGTGACCCCGGCGCAGTGCACCATGCGCAGCAGGGGATGGCATCGCATGCATGATGCGTACAGCAGGCACAGATTGCATGATGGCCTTGTGTATTCAGCCAAACTATGATGGCTTCCTCGCTGTGCATCATGTGCACCAGCATGCGGCATTGCGAGCATGGCACGCACAGCGCGCGTGGCATCATCCGCAGTGGCGCCCACCTCGAAGCTCATGATGAAGCCGAGCAGCTGTTCCACCCAGTGAGGGCCGTAGACGCTGCCGTAGGCGGCCACAAGCACGCTTGTTGGCATCATCAGCGCAGGGGTGAACGCCTGCATACACGCATGCACGTGTCGACATCAGCATCTTGTTGAACATGTCTCCCAGGCCATCCCCGACAGTGCATGTCGAATTCATTGCCGTACTGGTCATCAAAAGGCCAGCAATACTCACCAGATAGCCGGGCAGCAGCAATTGATACGCCATTCCGAATGGGGTATCGGCTTTAACCGCAGCCAGGCGCCGCTGAATGCTGTGCACCGGGCTGAGTAACATGTTCGACATTTGGGAGCCGCCTCCAGACTCGCAGACCGTCTGCACGGGTCGCCGCTGCGGCGTGGGGCGCCGGATAATTGGAACCTTCGAAGGGGCAAACCTCGGACCGCAGCGCGCCAGACCAGCCGAGGAGCGGCTCGCAACGCAGCTGTTGCGAAGAACGCCTCGAGCAGCCATGGCTTCCAAAGCTGCAGTGCGGTGAGTTCGTTCGCGCAAATCTTCCGCGTTGGGCTTTGGGTTGAAATTTCGGTGTCGGAAAATGGCCGCGCCCTCCAATCCTCCGATACAGTCACAAGATGGAGCCCTGGTCAATCTGGAGGTGAATCCAGAGGGGCCATCTCACGCAGCCCCCAGAAGCCGAGAGCTTCTCCGTTCGACACGTGCATTACATCACATTACTCTCCCACCTGTCCTAGAGAAGCTGTGAATGACAGAGACCGAAAGCAGGCTTCAGCGGCTGGCAGCCGTGTGTGCGCTTGAGCGGCAATGTTCATGCCCTAACAAGCACATGCAGCCATTGCAGGCACACGAGCCATATGAAAGGACAATCAACTCTGTCAAGAGCTGCGAGCAACAAGCTGGGGCGCCAAGCCGCATCGCGCGGATTGCAGTGACGCTTCGCCTTGCCCCTGCTGCGCCTGTGCTGCCATGGCTGTCAGTTGTCCAGTTCCCTACCGCCGCCAAAGCAGCGGTGGCCTCCATGCAGGCCGTTGGCCAGACCGTGCTGCGCCGGCGAGCCCCCGAGCGGCGTGGCTGCAAAAGCCGGCACCCTACTCGCGGCGGACCCGCGGGGCGCGCTTCCGGGCGCCGGCGGCCGCAGCAACTGCGTCTGCCTCCTCCTCTTCCTCCTCCTCCACAACGTCCTCCTCTGCCGCATCGTCGGCTGTAACTGTGTCCTCCTTCTTCGCCTGTGCCAGCTTGTCTGCCACCTGTGCACATTGACTTACGCGATGGTGAGCCAAAGCAACCCTCTGAAGAAGAAACATCCACCAGCTGGCGTTGCAGTAGGCACAGGGCTTTTTTGTGTCTGCATCAGGCACAGATTGACCAGCTTGACAGCCATGACCTATGGTCTTGCCCAGTGCTGCCACCCGATTTGCAATATTTAGCACATAGCAGACAGCATATTCAGAGTGCAATCCTTAGCACAAGAGGGACACAAAGCAGGCGCGCACCTTCTTGCCGCCGAACAGGGTGCCGAAGACGCTGATGAGCAGGGCGAGGGCGGGCAGCGCTGCCGCGGCGTACAGCACGTACGGCCGCTCCTCCACAAAGTCAATGGCGGCCTGGGCGTACGGCTGCGCCGGCGCCAGGAAGGGCGCCTTGTCGACGACCGCCGACAGCGCGTCGCTGACCTTCTCGAAGATGCCGGAGGCCGTCTTGGACGCCTCCTCCTCCTTCTTGCGGGCGGCCTCCTCCTCCGCCTCCTTCTTCTTCGCCTCCGCCTCCTGCACGGCAGCCAGGATCCAGGGTCAGGGGGCTAGTCATTGATGAGCACATCGTGGGTGCTTCTGAATGCTTCCACCGAGCGCCGCCGCCTCCCTGCAGGAACTGTTGTGCCGGTCGAACATGGCATCTTTGCCCAGGAAAAGCAGCTCGTGCTATCGCTGAAGTTCTGTCGCGCGGCGGCATCGTTGTTTTGCAGCGAGCATGCCAACTTCACCAGCTAGAGAGCTCCAGAATGCCAGAGGAACCTGCGATCTCAGGGCGCGCACACACCTCGGCATCGTGCTTGGGCGTCCAGGTCTGCACGCGGAAGGCGTCGGCGACGGCCGGGTCGTTGGCCACCACGATGTCGTCGAAGTAGTAGTTGTTGTCCATGGTCCAGATCTCGATGGCGGCCGCGTTGATCTTGCCCAGGTTGGCGAGCGGCGTCTTGTCATCGTAGTACGCCGGGTTGGCGATCTTGGCCGGCTTCCAGATGCCCTGCAGCGCAGCCAGGAACAGATGAGCGGTTGACTTGCCTCCCTGATGTATAACAGTACGAACTGAATGCTGCTTCGGTGCATGTGTGATGTGGCTCAAAATGCACAGGCTGCAGTGGCAGCGCCGCGCTGCAAACTCATTTCGACTGCTGCACAGAACTCTTGTGATCTGTGCCAGCCATGGATGCTATTGCTGGCTGTGCTGGCATGACTACTTTGGAAGAGCGCAGCAGGTAGCATCCCTGGCGGGAAGTAAAGCCTCTGGCACTGTCCAGAGATAATGCGCAGCCGTCCTCACCTTGTACTCGGGGTTGTCGATCATGGCCGGCACCCACTTGCCCTTGTAGGCGGGGTTGGGCTTGGTGGGCCGCTTCCACTCGCCGCAGCCGGGCGCGTCCTTGCACGCGGGGTTGGAGATGCGCGGCGGCTCCCACACACCGTCCTCCTCCTCGTCCCAGTCCTCTGGCTGCTTCGCGTCTGCGGTAGCGTGACAGATCACAGGCGTCAGTAGTGACTCAAGTGATGGTCCAGAAGGCTTCCTTGCAGAGGATTTGCAGCAGAGACTGCAGCAGATCCGACACACGGTGAAGTGCATGGCATACGCCTGCAGCTGACGGTGATCCTCCAGCGTTGACGCCGCATGCAGCATGATCCAGGATCCGCAGGCGGTGTTGACGTGCCGGAGGCCATGTGCAGAGCAGGTGCACAGGAAACCCTTCAGGGTGGCTGACCAGGGTCGTCGATCTCGTCCGGCTCGTCATCCAGCCAGCCCTCCGGCTTCTGAGCGTCCTCGTCGGCGATCTCGCGGGGCGCATCCTCGTCCCAGTCCTCCGGCTTGGTCGCCTCAGGGTCGGGGATCCTGCGGCACAACAGCGCTGCGTTTCAGCTCCAATGTGCTGGCGCATCCTGTTTGATGGCTGCCTCCTCTAGCTTCGGTTTGCATGTTGCATGCAGACGCTGTGCGGACGACCAGTTGCATCTGGCAGTCACAGCCGCGCTGTCCAAGAAGTGCAGCTGGAAGCAGCAAACATTGCAGTCAAGGGCACAGGGTGCCACACATCAAGCGTTTCGACGCTCACTTTGCAATGTCGACCCAGTCCACCGGCTTCTTGTCCTCGGGGTCGTCGATCTGCTCCGGCGGGTTGAAGGCGGGCTCAAAGTCCTCGAACAGGCTGCCGCTCTTCTTGCTCACGCCGTCAATGAGCACGTCATACCTGTTGTGAGCACAGGCAATGCTTGATCAGCAATGGGTGACACACTTTAACAGCCATAGCAACAGCAGCAGCGCAGCTAGATGTCCTTAAGCAGACCTGCTTATGCTTGAGCATTCAAGCGTCCTGATGTCGTCTGCTTTTGAGATCTAGCTGTCTAGCACAAGACACATGAGGATGCATGCATGAATGCAGACCATTCGCAATGCAACTCACGTGTTGTTGGGGTGCAGGACGGCGGTGTACACGTGCGTCTTGTCGTCCAGCAGCACGCTGGGCGGGAACTTGAGGTGCTTCTCCTCGACCTCGCCCGTCTTTGGGCTCTTGTGCCGCAGGATCAGGTGCACCTATGCCGATGAACAAAAGCTGAAAACATTCACATATCTCGTTTGATCACATGAATGCAGGACTGCATTAACACAACCAGATCGTCTATGTGGCATGTGGCAAGACTTTGCCCAGCGCTTTCGAGACGCTGCTGCGGCAAGCATGCCCCCAGCGTTGAAATCCTGCATCAATTGCGATCCCCACCTTGTTGGTGGCGCCGCACTTGTCGGGCCCGAACATGACGGTGTACGCCGAGTCGTCCTTCAGCTCCTCGAACTTGACGTCCGCGTCGGCCGTCAGGAACTTCATGTAGGCACCGCCGCACGTCAGGCCGTCGGCGAGCTTCAGGTCGTACTGGAGGACCAGGCCCTCTGCTGGGTCCGTCACTTCCGGCAGCGCCGTGGCGATGCCGTAGTGCCGAGCCTTCTCCGTCACCTGCAGCAGCGCGCACCAGGCACTTGATTGGATGCACTCAACGAGGCATATGTCAGTATAATGTCTGGCCGTTGGTGGTGAGCATGCACATATCCATCATGTTCCGCCCGTCATGCGTGATGTGGAGACACCATCGCCACGCCCTGCAGCGACAATCGAGGCGCAACGCAGTCAGATCAAGGTGGCAATCAGAGAGGGCGCACCTTGAGTGCAACGTCGCTGAGGCCCTTTGGTGCCTCGGCAGCGAATTGCCCAGTGTACTTCTCCGCAGAGGAGTGCGTCCAGCGCTCCGTGAAGCTGGAGTCAAAGCTCTCAGTGAATGAGGCAGCATTTGCACTCGACACCAACGCGATGGCCGCCAGCGCGCAGGCCAGCACGACCGCATGTCGCCGCGCCATGGTCACTGCCAGTTGCCACTGACACAAAAGCAATGTTCGAAAGATGCCCTTGTCAAACACCGCAGCCGTGCAAGCACATGGGGAAACACGCTCGTCAGCCCCCCTTGGAAGCCTCCGGGGGTTGTCCTCCCGCCACAAAAATTACGAGTGGCTCGGCCAATGAGGTGCTGCCACCTCTTGCAGATCTGAGACGATCATGCAAAAACTCACGAACGTCGCTCGTCCCCTGATCAACACTCCATTAATAATAGCAATGGTTATCAGGTCAGTTCTGTTGGCGTCAAATACGCGTTTGCGCTGATATCCAGTGTCGTGCTTCCCGATGCACCAGCGTCAGATCGTGGCACTGCTGTCGCTCGTCTGCGCGCTGCTGTACTGCAACACGCTTTTCTCGGAGTTCGTATTCGACGACACCTTTGCGATCGTGCGTTTTCGGATCTCTGCATGCAATGCACCTGATCCATCATGCATGGCCATGCGGCCAAAAACTGGCCGCATGCTGATGATCGATTGAATGCGCAGGTCGAGAATAAGGACGTGCTCGGTAGCACTCCTCTACGGAGTCTCCTGAACCACGATTTCTGGTGAGAGAGTACCTTGCACCTGCATCTGCATCGTGGAACGCCATGAATTGGTGGCGGCGGTGAAGTGCGGCGGTGTAGTGACGGTGATATTGCAACGTGTCCCTGCAGGGGCCAGAACATAAGCTCTGAACAGAGCCACAAGTCCTACCGGCCGGTGACAGTACTGTCGTTCCGGCTGCTGGCTCGTGCCGCAAAGCGCCTCACAGCCGTGCCAGAGTCAACGGCGGCGCGGCCAGACCCATCTGAGGCGCAGGACCGCCAGGCGCCATTCGGAACCGCGCCCTTCCACCTGGCCAACATTGCGCTGCACTGTTTTGTCACCATCCTCATCTACAGGTTTGTCTGCTGCGGCCTAGATGCACTTGATATTGGCGCACTGTCCGTCGTGTCTCTGCCTTCTTTGACGTGACACTGGTTAATGTTTTTCAACGCAGCTTGTCGCTGCAGCTCTGTCAACTCCGGCAGGCCAGCAAGCGACTGCTCCACAACCAGCCGACGGCGGAGCAGCTACAGACTCGGCAGCAGGCACCCGTGCCCGCGCGGCGGCGGCGAGGCGGCAAGTCGCGGCAGCCCGGCGGCGTGGCGCATCAGCGGCAACAGCGGCTCACCCCAGCGGAGCTGCCGCCGGCGGAGCAGCGGGCCTGCAAGAGGGAGGCGCTGCTGGCGGCGCTGCTGTTCGCGGCACACCCGGTGCACACGGAGGCAGTGGCGGGCCTCGTCGGCCATGCCGAGCTGCTGTCTGCAGCATTCTTTGCCGCTGCGCTGCTGGTGTACATGCAAGCAGGCGGGGACTGCGGCATTTACACTGTTGCAGAAGCCCGCAGTGGCTTGCCAAGGCAAGACTGGAGGCAGTGGCCATTGGTTGCAGCGGCCCTGGCGCTCACGCTGGCGGCCGCCTTTGCCAAAGAGATTGGCATCACCGCGGTGAGCATTACTGCAGCTGCGTAATGAGTTGAGCGGGTGTTTGGAAGTTGTTGCACTACCCTTGCAATGCAGCGTGTCTCGCCAGGCCGGCCCTTGCCGGCGACTCAAAATGGTTTGCATCACCTTTGAGAGTCGTTTTCTCTCCCACATCACTGGAAATAGCACCGGTGCACATCGTTCACACTCGTTGGATGCAGCTCGCGCCGATGCTGCTGTTCGACCTGTTGCTGGCGCCCGCCAGCACCGCGCTCGGCGGCCAGCCTGTAAAGCGCGGCGAAGCAGGCCTGCAGCTGGGCTGCCGCGCCGCGGCGCTGACGGCAGTCGCGGCGGTGTATGTCGGCGTTCGGCAGGCGGTCACTGGCGGTGCGCAGCTGGTGTCCATCTACAGAAAGGCATGTTGCCCCAGAGTACAATTGCACGCTTGCATAATCGCACAATTGCACGATCAAGGTCATGACTGCTGACCTTCCAGCGCCATGTCATGCCCCCTTCTTTCCTGTTATCCAGCATGCAATAATGCCTGCAGTCATGATCACACTGCAGGCATTGAACAGCCAGCTGCTGCTCCTGCTGCTGCAGGTGGAGAATCCTATCCCATTTGCGGACTCCTTCCTGGCGCGCGCGCTCTCCACTGGGCGCCTGCACGCACGCTACTTCGGACTGCTGCTGGTGCCGGCGCGCCTGAGCGCCGATTGGTCCTTCGCCTGCGTGCCGCTGGTGCAGTCGCTCGGCGATTCGCGCAATCCGGCGACGGCCGCCCTGTACTGTCTGGCCGCCTGGGTGGCGTGGACTACCAGCCGGCTTGTAGCTGCCAGGGTCTCCGCAGTAATGTATGGTGGCGGCGGCGGCGGCCGCGGCAGCAGCAGCGAAGCTGTGGTGGCAGTTGAGACCAGCACCAGTGCCGGCGCCAAGCGGCTCGCCCAGGAAAGCACCGCTGCCAATCACAGCGCAAGCGCCGGCCAGCTGCCGGGCAGCGGCGCAGAGGCCAGGTGGGCGTGCTTCGTGTTCTGCGGCCTGCTGGCTGCGCCGTTCCTGCCGTCCTCCAACCTGCTGTTCTACGTGGGCACCTACATCGGCGAGCGGCTGCAGTACATCCCGTCCATCGGCTTCTGCCTCCTGCTGGCACGCCTCCTCGTGGCGCTCGAAGGCGCGCAGGTTCAGTCTGTCAATGTTTTTGTTGCCAGAACCTCCATCGCTGTTGCACACAGTCCGACCTTCGTGTTACAACATGATTCACGATGCACGAACGTAGAACGTGACATGATTGAGCGGGACAGAAAACAACAGGCCTTGACGAGCTGCAGCTTTGGCCGCAGGTGGCCTGGCAGCGGGGTCCTGGGGGAGTGGCAGGCTGCCCAGTGCCGTGCGGCGCCATGCTGCAGCCGCTGTGTGCGGCGCGCTGCTGGCGGCGTACGGCGCCAGGACATTCGTCAGGAACTTCGACTGGGCGAACGAGGCTACGCTCTTCCTGGCTGCCCATGAGGTGCGGTTATCTGCCAAAAAGTGGTTACTCACCATGTGGATTGTGCTCGCAGTATGCCGTGGCACAGCATCCACTTGCATTCACATCAAGCCTGCAGCATGCTGTCCACCCTTCCGACTGCATGGTCACACCCCAGAACTGCTTTCTGCTGTCTAGGTGTGCCCGGACAGCGCGAAGGTGCAGCTGAACAACGGCATCCTGCAGCGGCGGCACAGCAACTGGGCGGGCGCGACGGCGCACTTTGACCGCGCGCAGGCCATCGAGCCCGGCTACTGCGAGCCCGATTTCTGGCGGGGCCTGACGCTCATCAACAGCAACAGGCGCGCCTCGGCTGACGTATGCAGTTCCCCATGGGCGGACGCCGTCGCTGCTATGGTGCTATGGCAGACCCATCAACCTGCAGCGCCAGCCAGCCGGGCCGCATTTGTCACAGGCATGTCATCAGAATCTGGGACAGCATCCAGCACCCCGAAGGGAAACATGTGGGGAGAGGATGAACAGGCAGCTCACGCCATTTGCTGCGGCTCAGGGTTTGCCTGCGGCTCAGGGTTTGCCTGCGGTGCTGCAGGACAGCGGAGGGACTGCGTCAGCTGGAGGCGGCCCTGGGCTGCAAGTACGTGGCGGCAAATGCGCTGCAGGCGCTGAACCAGGCGTACGTTGCCATGCACAGTAACAGCCGCCAGAGCCCCGTGTTCCTGCAGGTGCGCAGCCTGCTGGGCTGGGGCACACGTACAGTCTCGATTGACTTCTAATTAGTCCCTGAATCAGTCCCTGGGTCATGCAGCCTTGTTGCACAGCTGAATGGGGGATCACTGCCAGTAATGTTCCGTTGCTGCGGCATGGCCAGCATGGTGGAGAGACTGGAGCGAATTGTGCTGCAGGACTGGGCGCGGATCCTGGCCAAGGCCAACCGCACCTCCGAGGCGTGCGAGGTGTACGAGCGGCTCGCCGGCGTGGCGATGAACAGCCCAGGCGGCGGCGGGCAAGGCGCGTCGCATGCGGCTCGCGCGGCGCAGATGTGTCTGCTGGCCATCCAGGCGACAGGTATGCGTTCCAGCCAACACAGGAACCTGTCCGGGATTTATGCTTTTCAAAAAAACATATTAGTGCTAGCCCAAGGCCGCTTGTCCAACACCGGTCAGAGTGCCGCAAGATTCCTGCAGTCAGCCGCGCTGAGTACGTTCCATACCAAAATGCAAGTCTGGTGCTCAATGTGCGTCATGTTGTCATCTCTGCAGGCAGCCAGGACGTGTCACTGGCGCAGCTGGCGGACTGTGTGCGAGGCCGCGCCGCCGCGCGCGCCGCGGTGCAGCGCCATGGGCCGGGCTCGCACGAGGCCCTGCAGGCGGTGCACGCCTACCTGGCGGCCACGCGGCGGCGCTGCAGGGGGGCGGCCGGCGCGGAAGGGGCGCAAGGCCGGGCGCCGCACACGGCGCTGGTCCACCTTGTGCAGGTGACACCAGAAGGGGCTTGCGCTGCGTGCACTATGCTGTCTGTTCTGTGGTGTTTTTCCACTCGATTTGACATCGCTTTCATGACGAATGAAAACTTCGACCTGAGGGCATGTGTCTGCCTTGTGCAGAGCCGACACGCGGCCGACCCGCACCTGCAGGCGGAGTGGGCTGCCATCCTGGCGGCGGACGGGCGCCTCGCGGAGGCCATGCAGCACTTCCAGGCAAGCACCTGTGGCATCGCGCTCCCATGCCTGTTCCCACAGCAGGCTGCCTGATGCCCTGGGGCCTGGACCCCCCAGCATCATGGTGTGTATCCATTCCGGCATCAGCATTCCGCTTGCCTATACAGGCTCACTTGCTGCGAGATGCCTCCAGTCGAACCTGCTTGGGACGAGCGCCGCCTCTGACTCAGCCCAATGCTGATTGTAGGTGGCCGGTGTCCTCTTCAGCGGACAACACGCAGGCGAGGCACGGTCCGACGCAAAGCTGAATCTGGGGCTCAGCCGCCCGCTGACTGTCGAGGAACGAGCCAGCCAGGCGGCGCAAGCCTTCGACACGGCGCTCGGTCTGCGGCCCAATAGGCACTCGGCATGCGCGCTGCTGCAGTCGAAGTGTGCGACGCTTGGGTGGCTGCTGCAGAATGTGCCCCCAGCTAATGTGCCTCGCGGTCTGCCCGCGCAGCAGCGAGACTGTATCCTGCTGCTCAGCCAGCAATGCGGCGGCCTTGCACCGGACTGAATAGTTGTCATATTACTGCGATCATCTAGCTATCCCGCCAAACCAAGACACACACGTCCCAGAGGGAGGACGTGGGCGGACATTGTGGGCAAATCCACGCCGACTACGCCAGACCGCAGCGGCTCTGCTTCGCGCATTGAACGCAAGAGATAGAACCGTCACCGACCACCCACTTCCAACTCACATCTCATAGCACCCACAGCAATCTTACATACCCTGACATGGCTCAACTGAAGAAACAGGCCCAATCAGGGCCGGTCCAGCACTCATGGGCCGCTGCAACGCTGCAGGACTCGCTGCAGCCTCGCTGTGGGGAACCTGTTGTCTACATGTCCAGGTAGTTGGCGGCCATCAGCAGCTCCAGCGCAATCTCCGGCGCCACCTTGAACTCCGGAATGTCCTTGCTGGGCCTGCACACAGAGACAAACAAACTTGGAGCTGACACCTGATGCAGTGTGTGCTTCATGCGCAACATATTCAAAATTGAGGTCATCACAAGAATCGATTAAAAGCACGCCAGCGGCCATGGCAATGGCAGAAGATGCTCACGCGTTGGCCCATCGCAGCTTGTAGTAGCAGTACTGGCACACTTTCTCTAGTATGGGCGTAGAGATCTCCGGGAACCTCACTTCGCCCAGCTCTGTCTCCGTGAAGCTGCCTGAATTGCCAAAAAAGCAAACTTTCTACAGACACGCACACTGTTGGCATGCCACAACCGGCATGCGCCACAACGGTGCAGCACAGGAACGATGGGGTGAAGCGGGGTGCAAGGGAGCCGCAACGTGCAGAGACAGGCACATGCGAGTTGCCACAAACTCTTGCCGCACCCTGCGAGCTGAGCATGTTTTTCACGGTGGCCGAGACGCAGGCGGCTTTGTAGTCGATGAGGAACTCGAAGCCGTCGGCACTGATGAGCTTCACCGTCTCCTTCACCATTCTGCCAGATGACTGCCTCGCTGCTGCAGGACGCTGGCGCTGCACCAGGGAAATTGCGGTCCACGGCCTCGCCGCTGACACACACAGGAAGCGTCAGCCCGACCGAGACAGCCAGCTGACGGAGAACGCGCCAGAAATCACAGACCAGATGATTATAACCCCCAAAACAGTATGAATGGCTCAAATTCGATGAGCGTGCTTTGGTCAATTTGATGGAAATTACTAAGATATGAATGTCGCAAGAGTGGCGCTACAGCCCGGCTGCCAGTACGACTCTCACAACAATGCTTTCAAACCTCAGCAATCAAGATCAGCTGGCTTCGCCAAAATGCCGCTGCTACACAGCAGGCGTGTCGCTCGTGACGTCATGTTAAGCTGAAAACCCTCGGTTGGGTAACCGCGGTTACTTCGGTTAGGGTAACCTAAGTTACCGGTTACCTGCCAACCCTACCCCGTTTAATTGACCTTAGATCGCACCCTTGCAGTGTGGGGCAGCCCTTCTTGCTTGCAGTCCAGTACTTAGTTGCAGCAAGCGGCGGGCATGGCATTGAGTCCGCGTCACAGCTGCTGATTCCGAGCGCGCGGCGGGGCGGAGTTGGCGCTTCACCAAGCCCGAACTCGTGGCCGCATCCCTGCCAGCAGCTGCCCGTTGTCAAGGGTCTGCTGCCACCTTGTGACAATCTTGGGGGCCTTGGGAAGCATCACGCACAGGTGGGCTCCATTCAGCCACGGTTGTCCCCTTGTCCTCATACAGAGTCCCACTTGCACCTCTGCTGCACGAGAAGAGAGGCAGCCTGGGCGAACCAGCGTGCACTTTGCCGCAGGTCGAGCGCAAACTGATCTGTAGCATCCTTCTGGTGCTGCATTGCGTCAACTACTCGATGTACTCGCCACTTGACCCCTGTTGCAGGCCTTTGGAGCACGGGGCTGCGCCCGCTCGGAGCAGCCTGCGGGACTCTTTTGCCCCGAGGCGGCATGAATATGGAGCTGCTGCCCCTGTGCCACGACGCCGCGGGACCCGCGACCGTGCCGGTGTGCTGCACCTGTTGCTGGCTTCCGTAAACGAAGTCCCAAGAGGAAAACAGACCCAGCACGAGCGATCTTAGCGCCATGGGCGCGACGACCGCAATCAAAACATCATACAGATTAACAGAAAGGCTTTCAGTGCGCCAGCGGCGCCCACTCGTGGCCCGCAACGTTGCCTAGCTCTCAGCAGTCGAGAGACCGACAGCTGGTGTCGAAACTTTCACGGCACAGGCGATTGTGTGGCCTGCTTTGCGAAAACAATCGGCGCGAAAGCGACCGTAGCAACCCTTTGCAGTATATCGCAAGATTTTGAGGCGCTGGGCTCACCGTCGAGCCTGCGAAGCGATCGGGCGCGACACCCGATCGTGGAACCGTCCGATGATCGGGGTCCCAGGATGCCACTCCCCATTCATCTCAAAGCCTGCTGTGGCAGCGCCTGCTCGGCGGCCAAGCTCTGCAGAAAGTGTGCAGGCGTCAATGCTACGGGAGAACAGACGCATCGCCACTGAGGCTTGGCCTGGCTTTGCCTGCTGTGTCAGCTGTGCCAGCAGCGGCGGTGGGGGGCGCGCCCATGCAGCACTCACCCGGGCACCTGCCATGTTGCCGCCAGTTGCGCGAGACGCTCAGCAGCAAATCAATGCATCTTTCAACGAATCAATAGCATCACTCCAGCATCTGCAAATGCACAACGAAGCCTCAATGGGCAATCGCAATGTGCAGTGCGCAACCGACCTGCTGGGCACACTGCGGCATGGCGCCGACGCCAAGGCGCGGGTTGTCGCCGCAAACCAGCTGGCGGCGCTGCTGGAGGAGACAGAAGAGCGCTTCAAGATGGCGGTGGGCGACGCGCCGTCGCGCCCGGCGCAGCGGCCGCACCACCCCATTGGCAAGCTGCTGCTCGTCATCCGGAACCAGTCCGAGGCCTTTGGCGCCGCCATGCAGGTCGGCCCCTGACACTACCTTTGTAGGGTTTCATGTACCCTGCATGATCACTGGGTGCGTCCGCTATGCAGGTGATGAGGCTGTCCAACATCGGGCCAGAGTGCATCGGGACGGGGGCTTTTTCTGACAGCGATAGGCACTCTATCTTCAGGCGCTGCTGGTGACGCGGCCGCCGCCGGAGGGTGTGGAAGGCGACGCGCAGCTGGCGGGCTGCGTCGCGGGCCTGCGCCTGATGCTGGCGGCGGCGGCCGCGGGCCCGGAGGTGACGAGCGTGCCGCTGCGGGGTACCACCCTGGAGGACGCCGTCAAGGCCTGGGTGCTGGTCGACGACAACAAGCCGCCTGCCGTCCAGTGAGCTTCTTGCTGGCGCCCCAACTTCTGGAATGGTGCTTGTGCAATCTACCTGTTAATGACGCTGCCGCCTTGAAAATTTTGGGAAAGCAATTTCTCCAGATGTTCCCATGCCAGATTTGTCCTGTGCCGCACTGGCCATGCGAAGCAGCAAGGAGCATCTGCCTTCAATGCCTGCTTCTGACAGCCTGTCTTCTGATCATGCCGCAGGTGCGACGCCCCGCCGGCCACTGTGAGGGCTTTCCTGCTGGAAGCACAGGCGACCTACGCCACTGGCGTGCTGGCTGCCATGATCGAGGACCCCCAGACTTCGCAGGTCAGCCGCTTCCTGCATGCGGCAATTGTGAATGGCACTGAAGCATAAGCTCTACACGAACTCACGTTGCTCACTTTCTTCAGACGTCTCCGCTGTCCACCAGCGACATGTTTAATTAGTGCAAGCTTTGCAGTCTGACCCCTGCTTGATGGCGCAGGCATGTGAATACCTGTCATGGGAAGTAGCAAGACTGGCGTTATCCTCATGTCTTCACGGCATTGCAGGTCTTTGTGCGATCTGACGTGCCGTCCAGCCTCATGCGCTACCTGCGCCGCTGCGTCAGCGGCAGTCCATTGGTCGTGGCTGCCCAGGCCTTCGACGCCACCGCGGCTGGCGGCAGCGGCAGCCTGGCGGCGGCAGCGGAGCAGATGCGGGAGCTGCGGCGGCAGAACGTCGTTGCAGCGCTGACGCACCTCGGCGACTACCTGGAGTGCCTCGGACCGCTCCTCCAAGTGAGTCTGGGCCGAGCTTCTGCTTTGCAAAATGATGCGACCACTCCTCGAGCTTTCCGACATCTGGGAGAGGGTGCAATTCCGGTCGGGACCATTTGCTGCTCTGGGCTTTGTTGGACCGGCTCACACGTCACATTCTGCTAGACTGCTTTCATTTGCTGCTCTCGGCAGCCGGGTCTTTGCTTGTACGACACAAGTGTGCAGCAGGCAGTCCGTATGTGCCGAATATGGAGGTTCAGGTTTGTCTCCTGTTTTTCTCTCTTTCGTAGCAGCTGCAGGCTGCATATGATCGCATCAAAGTGAAACATCAGACCCCATCGTGAGCCTGCAACTCTTCAAATAGCAACCCTGTGGCAGCGCCTGAGGCCAGTGACAACGCCTGCGTGACAGGCGCCTTGCACATGTGCAGGAGCACACTGTACAGGCGTGCCTGCAGCTGCTGGGGCGGGACATGGGGCCAATACGCAGTGCGGAGGTGCTGTGCTGCATGGGCGCGCTGCTGGCGCACCGCCGCGTGGCGGAGGTGCTCGCTGAGGCGGACCCGCGCCTGCAGCGTGTGCTGGCTGTGCCCATCACTTTGCACACCGCAGGCAAGCACAGACGTTGTGTAGACCTCACACAATGTGGGCATCCTCCGTCTCTTTTGGAAGAGACTGGCCGGCGAGCCACACAGCACGGTGCGAGGCTGCTTGTGCAAAGCACCCTGGCAGCGCAGCGGCATGGTCCCGGTCTCGACCATGCGCGCTTATCACGTTGCTGGCTGTTCGGCACAGCAATTGCTCAATAGGTTGCTCAATGGACGCTGCTACATACTCTGCCCGTGCAGATGGCCTCTCGCAGATCATGTTTGCGCTATCGGCGGCGCCGCTCCCCTTCGAGCGTCTGGCGGCTGGCTGTGCCTCCCAGCTGGCGGCTGCGGGCCTAAAGATCCTGGAGACCGGCAGCAACAACGCGCGCAAGAACGCTTCGCTGTTCTTCAGCAACGCCCTGCACTTTCCAGCCCTGCTGACAGCCTTTGACGCCCAGGTCAGTGGCCTGATGTGGCAGGCTGCTGTGTCAAGTACAAAGCCAGGCTGAGCCTTTCGGTTGTGATTTCGACCTTGTGCTTCAAAGCTTCAAAATCTTATGCTCTGGTCGCTCGAGGCTCTCTAGACATTCGACACTGCTGCACTTGGTGTATATATGCAGTGTACCTATGCAATTTTTTGCTCCGTCGAAGAAGAATTGACAATTGATCGTCGCTGCTAATGCAGGGCGGCCTGCGGAAGCTGATGAGCCTGCTGCACACGACACTGCACGCGCTGCGGCGGACGGAGGGGGCCGGGGACGTGCGCGCGGAGCGGCAGCTGGGCTACCACATCGCCGACACGCTGAGCCACTACTTCCGCATGCACCTCGTCCTGCACGTGGCGTCGCTGCAGCGCCGCGTCGCCGGCGCCTGCGCCCCCAAGCAGGTGGGGTCCGATTGAGTTGGCTGTTATAAATCGTGCAACCAACCAAGTTCCTGCGCTGTTCAGATCCTCCACCTCTGCTTGGTGACCACTCGCGGGCCCACAGCAGCCTTGGGCTTATAATCAATCATCACAAGGCACAGTCGGCAGCCGCGCACCGGCCCGTGGAGGTGGGGCAGGGCGCCTTCGACCGTGTGGTGTACGCCCTGGGCGCCGAGCGGCGGCTGGCAGAGGCGTTTGCGGGTGCACGCTGGCCGGTGCTGGACGACTTCATGGTGTGCGAGGGCCCGGCGCTCATGCTGGACCTCATCCAGGCCTCGCCCGGCGAGCGGTGGGTTTGAAGTCCGTGTCACCTGGGTTGAAGCATGCGTAACCGTGTGCAGAGTCTCTCCCTGGCTCTGACTGATTGTCACAGTGCCAAACTCCGCTTGATATCCTGGAAACAGGCAATGCTGCAGGATGCCACCTGCAATTCCAGCTCAGTGTCTATCGATCTGATTTGCGTTCGTCATCACAGGTTTTTCACAGAGATGGCAATGTATGCGTTGGATGTGCTGGCGGTGGTGACGCTGGTGCCGGCAACGCGACGCCCCATCCTGGGCGCCCGCATGCGCCGCTCGCGCATGGGCATCTCCATCCTGCTGGGCGCCGCCGCCGGGCACACCTTCATGGGCAATCCCGAGGTGCATGCGCTCTGCCGCTTTCAGTCTCTCCGTTCCATTGCAGAACCGCACCCTCACGCTCGAAATCCTAGCCGCACAAAGGGGAAACTAAGTGCCAAGCAGTGTGCTATCTCGTGTTGACGGATTTTGTGTGTCATGTGCAGGTCATGGCAGCGGGGCTTGTCGTCCTGGGCAACTGCCTGCTGCCGCCGGCGGCGCTGGAGCCATTGCTGCCGGCCGCGGGCAACTTGCCAGCGCCCTCGCGACCCGTCAGCCCTGGCGTCTGGCTTTCGACAATGCCGCGGCATCCTGTGGCGGTACTGCCCGTGCTCAACCTTGCCCTGGTGTTGTCTGCCGGCCTGTCAATTCGGATGTAGATCCTATTCTGCAATCTAGCTAGCAGGTTACCTCTGCGCGAGGGGTGGGAGCTGGGCAGAAAATGGCTCTTGCAATATATACTGTTGCGCGTCCAGGCACTTATGCCCAAAACGTTCCTTTTTGCGTCCAGGAGCGCCATGACACACTGCCAGCGTATCTGGAGGCGACCCTGGCGTTCGGACGCAAGGCCATGCGAGCGGCCAACGGCATCAAGGTAGCTCACAGCCACAGGCAGCTGCATGCTTTGCCGTGACGCCTGTAGCCTGCAATTCATCACTCCTCTTGAGAGCAGTGGTGGCTGTGAGACGTCTGTGAATGTGCACATGCCTCCTGGTCAGGTGCTGCTGACGCTGCTGTGTGGACGGTCGGGCGGCGGTGCGTCTTCGGGGTTCCACCCCTTCCGCGTACGGGCGCTGGCGTGCCGATGCCTGCAGGGCCTCGCATGCGATCCTGCCATGCGAAGCATCCTGGGCACCTTGCAGGTATCCTCTTAGCCGAAGTTGCAAGCACACGAGAATGCAACAGAGCCCGTGATGGTGATCTAGTTGGAGCTATGCAGCCAGGTCGTCTGTCACCAGGGGCAGGAGTTCTTAGGTGTTGTAGTTTGGCGTTTCTTGTGAAATGCGCCTCAATACTGCTTGTGAACAACTCTCAGTGTCCGCTCTGCATTTCCCATGGCAGGTTGGCAGGACGCTGGCGGAGTCGCTGCACCAGGGCGCGGGCGGCGGCAGCCTGCACCGCATGGCAGTGTCGGCGGCAGACGCGTCTGCCGCGCCGCCGCCGCCGCACACCAACTGGCACTCCTACTACAACGAGCTCGCGCTGCAGCTCATTGCGGCCACCACAGCAGCAGGCATGGCTGTTGAGCCCAGCTCCTATGTGTCGTATATGAGCCATCATTCTTGTTTTCTGTCAAGGCCTGACAGTGCTGGTGGCCAGAATACGGCATGTTTGAGCTGCTGCTCACCTGCCGTCATTTTTGCTGTTGGCGCATCGTCGCTGTGCAGGGCGCCTGACGCTCCGACGGTTGCACGCATAGGTACCAGTGTGGGCTCGGCGACCCTCGCGGTTATGCCCAGCGGCGGCGCCCCGGCAAATGCGCTGCAGGCGCTGGAGCGCGCCGCCGCCGCCGCCGCTACGCCTCTGGCCTACCAGCCCGCTGAATTATTACAGCTCATCGCGGAGCACCTGCGGGCCAGTGGCCTGGACGCCAGCGCCGACACGCTGACAGGCGAGGCGCGACTTACGCCATCGCCGGCATCTACCGGCACCAGCCGCCGGCGCCCGGCGGAGCAGCTGGCGGATGCGGCGGTGGCGGAGGCTCTTCCAGCCAAGGCTCCTGCTGCGGGCGTGGCAGCGGCGGTGCATGCGGCGGACGAGGCGGGCGACCCGCCGCAGGCAGCGGGAAGGGATGGCAGCGGCGTGGCAGGCGGCGATGGGCCGCCGCCCGCCAAGCGGCGGCGCCTGAGCGTGGCAAGGGGCCTGCAGGCCGCGCTGGCAGCGTCAGGCGCCTCGGCTTCCTCACTGGAGGTTGGCGGCGGCAGCGGCGGATTGCAGGTGGCGCCACAGCGCTCCATCAGCCCACAGTCGCCTGGCTCGGCGGCGGGTGCCCCTCGGCCACCTCGACAGTTGCCGCTGCCGCCACCTCGCAGCACAGTGCAGACAGCCGCAATGCCCCAGACCGCTGCAAGGGTGGCCTCTGGAGACGCAGCGTGGCTCAACCGCCTATCGCCCACGCCTGCGACGGAGGCGCCTGCCGCGCGGCCCGTTTTCATGAGCAGCCTCCTGGCGAAGCTGCCCAGCAGGCCAGCACGGCAGCACCGCGCAGGCAGTCCCACCAACGGCCCGGCCGCCAGCAGCATGATGGAGTCATCAGCCACGCCTTTTGCTGGCGGCGGCGGCAGCGCAGGGCAGGCGGAAGGTGCAGCGGCCAGCCGCCTGCACGGCATGGTCATGGCGCATCTGCGGGCGCAACACGAGGCGGCATGCGCGGCAGCGGCGAACCCCATATCGACGCTCGCGCCTATCTCGCTGCTGGAGCCGCATGTGCTGCCTGAGGTAACACTTTTGGCTCCAATGCTGAAGCAACTTATGCTGCTCAAGTGATGCCCAACTGCCGCCGCCCTGCACCTGGATGTGTTTTTGCCGAGATGGTGATGCCGAACTCGTTCATCACATTCAAAGGAGCCAAGTTCACATGAGTCTCATCTACTGCTGCAGGCCAGCAGGAGTGAGCAGGCGCCGGCAAATGCGGCGCTGCGGCTGCTGCGCCGGCAGACGGCGGGGCCGCACGGCGGCGCCGGCGGCCGCCGCCTGCAGCGGCACCTCATCCACTCCCGCTACAGGTACCCACCCTCTGTGACTACTGCAGTGCCGTACATTATACCAGACTAGCACATCTGCAGGCCTGGACAAGACCTATGGCAAGGCTGCTGTGCTTCTATCCTGCACTCGTGCCAGCAAGTGTTTGCTTTTCTCCTTTCTCGCAGGATGGTGCGGAGCCTGCGCAATGAGCACCTGTCGGTGTTCAAGTGCGCGGCGTTTGTAGACCGCGGCGAGCTGCTGGCGGTGGGCATGCACTCGGGCGAGGTGCGGCTGCGCGCCCTTGCTGATGGATTGTGCGTGAATTGCTGTGTCAACACGTCGAGTCTTTCCACCAACACCATGCACCAATTTGCCTGCGTGAGTCCCACATACACATCCAAAACAACTGCTGAAATTGCGTTTCTAGGTGCGGCTGTACGACCTGGCGAGCGGGGAGCTGGCGGGGTGCGGCACTGAGCCCCACGCCTCGCCCGTCAACCTGCTGCAGACGCGCGCCGGCGCCGGCGGCGCCGCCACCGTGCTGCTGTCCTCCTCGCGGCAGGTGCTGCCTCGGGCTGGCAAGCACAACTGAAATGTCTGCCGAGTGCATCTTCATCCTTCACGAGTTTGGCTGCCCACAGCAGGGCAAATCGCAGCTGGGCAAAGGCTGCTCTATCTAAACGCTTATTCAACACTTGTTCAAATGATTTTCCCTGTTGCGGCAGGACGTGAAGCTGTGGGATGGGCTGGACCTGTCAAAGCCGCCGACATTCCAGCTCACCGGATTCCGCGCCGGCCACTTCAACCGCCTGGGCACCCAGATCGCCGCCGTGGCCTCCTACAGCAGGTCTGCGAGAACCAAAGTCCCGGCCCCTTAACCCGACCGCTGACTGACATCTCCCATGTAAAGCTCACTTGACGATGCTGTACACCACAACAGAGAGCTGAGTAGGGCGATGTCAGCACCCATCACCTGGACCTCCGCCACCGCTCAGTCTCACCTGCATGCTGTTAAACTCTAGCCAAACCCCACCGCAGGCGGGCATCCATCTTCGATGCGGTCACGGGGTCGGTGGTGACGCAGCTGGAGGACATGTCAGAGACCATTGGTGGCGGCGGCGAGCGTGCCCAGCGGTGTGTTGTGCTCCTGCCCTCTTCCTCCCCCCTTGTCCAACCTGTCGTCGTCCGCCGCATGCCTGGCAGCAGCTTGCAGGCTGTATCTGTGGGCTGCCAGGCTTAGCACTGTTTTATGGGATTGGCTCCCCAGCCTACCGCTCGCTCACAACACTCCTGTTAGCATTCCACTCTGTCAGCATTCCTCAGCATTCCTCCAAGCTGCTGCTTGCCCTGGGGGCACAGCCACGACGACTGGTCTCACTCATTTGCTGATGGCCATCCCTTCTCCTCCGCCGCCGCAGGTGCTGCCGCGACTATGCGGTGTTCTCGCCAGTGGAGGACTGGACGCTGATGTGGGGCGACCAGCTGTGGGATGTGCGCGCTCCGCGCGCCGTGCATCGCTTCGACTCCTTCACCGGCTTCGCCACCGGCTTCTTCCACCCCGCCGGTGCGCCGCATTTTCCCGTTGATTCACTACACCCCGCTTTTGCCCTGCGATTCCCCTTGTCGTCTGTGTTGACGAAGTTAGTTTGTAAGCGGCAGCACACCGCAGGCTGGGCTGCGCCCCTGGCACACGTCGATCGGCCCCGCCTGCATGCTTGTGAAGTATAGCAGTGGATTTGACATGAGTTTTATATCGCCACAGGGCTGGAGGTGCTGATCAACAGCGAGGTGTGGGACCTGCGGACGCGGCGGCTGGCGCGCTCGGCGCCGGCGCTGGACGGCGCGACGCCCGTCTTTGCGCGCGCCGCCTCCGACGTCATCTACGCCGCGCAGCGCCGCTTGTTCGACGACTTGGGTGCGGTTCCTCCTGCATTCTGGCTTTCGCGGATCTCGATGGGTCATGTAAATGAGCCTCAACTGTGGCTTGGTTCTGCTCTGCATGAACAGCCATGGACAGCCATGACGACAGGCCTCCAATACGGTGCCATACCATATGGAAGGCAGGCGGCTGCGCTGCTGTAAGTGTAGATACATGTTTTCTGATGATGGTTGTATGATATCTGCAAAGGTGACGGCGGCACTGATGTCGCCCAGTTCTCTCGGACGTGCAGACGTCGAGCTGAGTGCGCGGCGGGCGCGGCACCCGCTGCACATCGCGTTCCGGGCCGTCGACGCGCGCGACTACTCGGAGATCGCCACCACCGAAGCCGACGGCCGCGCCGTGCTCAGGTTTGTCGCTTGATGTATACTGTTTACTTTGTTGCATGCATACTTGGTCCTGTGCTGCACTGTCAAGGTCCTCTGCTGCTGGATGCAAGGTCAGCCGCACATCACGATTACGGGCGCAGTGATCTGCTGTGGCTTCTGCTGTGGTGCATGCCCGTTTGTGGCATTGCAACTTTTTGAGTCAAACCCACTACGAGCGCTCATGTGCTGCCCCGCAGCATCGCCGTCGATGGCGGCGACAGCTACCTGGCGGCAGTGACGGCAGAGGGCGGCGAGGGCGCCACCTCCGCCGTGCGCGTGTACGAGATCGGCCGGCACCCCGCCCTGGTCCGCCGTCTGCCCCTATGAAACAGCTGTCTGCCTGTACTGCAGCTCGTCTTGCGATTTGCCCCTCTGCGCAGGCGACCACCCCGTCTCGTCCTTTTCTCAAACTGATGTCTTCTGAACAGTCCACCGCAGTGGGCTCTTGCAATCGCTGCCAAAGTCGAGAGTTTGATATGATGACGCTCGTTACTGCTTTACTTGCGGCAGGACGACGACTCAGACGGCGTCGACGCCGCAGTGGACGACGAGGAAGACTCTGGCGGGAAATGCAATCCTCGTTTAGAACAAATTTATCCATGATGTATCCACGGATATTCTGCTGCTTGGCAGGACGACGATTCTGATGGGGATGACGCCGCGGTAGACGATGAGGAGGACTCTGAGGGGGATGACGCTGACGAGGACGAAGATGACTCCATCGTAGCCGCCTCCGACGACTCGGATTCCGACTCGGCGGCGGGTGGCGACGAATCGATGGGCGACGAGAGCGATGCAGCGTCGCTGGAGGACGCCGCTGAGGTGCTGTTTGCGGACGCGCCGCCGGACTACGCAGGTGCGCTGCCGCCACAATGCTCCTGAGACAACTTCCGGACTGGACACCTGCTGTAGAGAGGTGCTTTCTGGCGATGCGCCTGGCGCCCGCTCTCTGCCCGCTCCTGGTGGCCGACCTCGAGGAGGATTGCTTGTGCATGGGATGCGCTGGATGCTTTTGTTCTGCGAGCGTCATGCAGCCAACGCTGATATGAGTCACCTCAGTCTTGACCTACCCACTGGTGTTGCGCAGCATCAGATGGCGGCGCCTCCGAAGGTGGTCTGTCCGATGAGGAGGGCTCCGACGGCATGCCACGCTACTACGAGGAGCAGGTGAGCCTTCTACGCTGCTTTCCTGCACATGTTGCAGTCTGTTAGGGTCTGGTCCCTGAAACATATCTACTGGCGCGTGCTGCGTGCGGCATGCGGCAACATTCGTCCTCAGTCCGCCATGGATTCCGGGCAAGAGCGACACGTCATTTGGTGTTGTTCGCCAGGGCATGGCGGGCAGCGACACCGACTGGGAGACGGACAGCAGCGGCAGCGGCGACGGCGGCGGTGGCGGCGGCGCAGGCGCATGGCAGGATGAAGTGCCAGCGTGGGCGCGCCACCGCCCGCGCTGAGAGCCGCCAGATGCTACCGCCACTGCTGCGGGAAGACAAACAGGAAGCAGCTCTGGTTTGGCACGGGTCAGGTCTTGTTGAGAGAGTGGACGTTTTTAGGTCACCTACACCCGCATTTGCAGGTGATCATCGTGATGTTGCCGTGCGGTCAGCCACGGACAATCCTTTTGGTGAGGTAGCGATGTTGCATGGGTTTCATGTTGCTATGATACGACTTTCAGGATACCTTGTCGGTTGGTTGTCAGCGGAAAGACGGCTCTGTGGCAGTGCAAAGCCAGACGAACGTATTTAGGTGCTAGGTCAGCGCAGCATGGTTGGAAAGACCGAAAGATGATTGTGGCACTGCACGAGGTCTTGCAAAGGCGCGTTCTAAGACACGAACCAAGCATATACAAACAAACAAACAAACAATGAGCTTGGGCGACACGCCAGCAACTTTGGCACATGCTTATTGCTGTTTCTTTTCAGCTGCTGCTGCTGCAACCGGCGAGCTGCGCTCGATGGCGATGCGCCCCGGCTGCTGCTGCTGCTGCGGCTGTCCTCGCCGCTGCGCCTGATACTGCTGCCGATGGCGTTTCTCGATTGCCAGCTCTGGCGGGAAGCTGGTGCGCAGGATGAGCAGCAGCGTCTCCAGCAGCATGGCGATGCTGAGCCCCACCAGCCCACCCACCATTTTCTGCACAGACATGAGCATCTCTCAAGCCAGTCGAATGCAGGATCCTGTCATAACGGGTTTCAAAAGGTGTTCTGCTGCGCTTCTGCATGCTTCAGCCTCGTTGCTTACATCAGCCCGAAGCTGTCAGAAAGTTGAGAGAAAATTGCTAAGATGCACAGCACGGCGGGAAGGGGTTGGGGTGGCCCCGCCCTCTGCCAGTGATGCGGCCCATCATGATGCATGTGGAAGCACATCGGGTGATGAGAGGGTTTTGGGTTCTCGCGAAGGCAGGCTTGGAGCCCAGCGCGCCGCCGGCGACATGGCCCAGGCGCAGGAGCAAACTGCACATTGAAACAGGTTTAGTAGGATCCTCACAAAGGCGGGTTTGGAGCCCAGCGCGCCGCCGGCGACGTGTCCCATGGCGTAGAATGCGCCCATCATGACGACCACGTGCACGCCAAAGGACATTTGCTGCCGGAAGGTGCCGAAGCCGCCCTCCGCCTGCTCCCGCGCCTGCCGCTCCTGAGACACAGCGAGTGAAGAGCTTTCAGCGTCGCCTTTTCTCACATCTGGGAACCTTGCGTCAAGCTGTTACGTGACTGAGTGGCACCCCATGGCCACAATGGCCAGGCCCGACCAAGGTGATGAGGGGACTGCTGGCTCCCTCCCGCCAGCCAATTTCCCAGAGATGTACGTGAGACGCACAAGTCTACGGAGGCTGGCAGGCATGACGGCGTGGACCTTGCAAGGCATCACAGCGGGCCAGCCCACCTCCACAGTGATATCGGCCACCATGTCAGCGTACTGCTTCTCATCAAAGCGCCGCTGCAGCTGCGCCAGCCGGGCCTCCGTCTCCGGGGTCCGTTTCCGCGGCGGCGGCGGCGCGAGCGCCAGGCCTCCGCCCGCCGCCACCTTGTGCAGCCAGGGTCCGCCGTCTTCTTGTGGCCGGCTGCTCCTGCGCCCGCAGGGTTGAGGCAACTGGTTTGCCGTGCTGGGTAGGGGATTGCCGCTGGGCAGCACAGCTGTGCACAGGGATGGCTGCGCGGTGCAGAGTTTATGAATGCGCGATGCTGGTCGGCGGCTGTGTGGGACAGCAGCATGCCTTCAAGGATGTAACATCAGCCAGCAGTATCCGGACTGACCTGACTGTGCGACACAACTGCTCCAAAAGCTGCCAAGGGACAGCGTCTTTGCCGGCCCATCCCACGGCTTCTGCCCTGAGATCCTGCAGCAAGCACAGCAGACAAATATACGTTCCAAATTCACAACGGTTAGCGTGTCCTGGTGGAACCATCTTGACAGCATGTCAGTCGCCGCATGCCGCAATTGGGTTGTTGCCTTTACATGCCTTGTCAAGGTCACATGATGTGTTGACGTCCTGCAGCAGCTTGCGAGAGGCTGTCGTCTGCTGAAGCTTCAGCTGCATCTCCAGCACCAGAGTATTATAATGCTTTCCAGCTTTGGCACCAGGCTATTTCAGATGCCGCGCAGCTGGTGATCGGAAATTGGAATTGTTATGCGCAAGTCGTCCAGATTCTGCAGATGGAAGGCGGATGATCTATGCCTTTGTGATCTTGGAACGCAGTCGAGCTTTGCCAAAGATGATTGTGATGCCTATGGGTCATTTTCGAGACTGATCGCTGTGCATGCTCATCAAGTGTGAACTCCGGCACCAGATTGCATTCTCAACGCAGCACAGTTTTGCACCTAAGTGATCCGAAGAGTCTTTCGATCATCTGCACATTCCCGCACCGCATAGTCGATCTAGACGCGGAGATTGTGCTCAAACTCGAGTGCACGCTTTCAACTGCACCTGCTGCAGCCGAAGCTGTGTCCTTCTTGTATTTGTCATCTGTAAGCTGAACTCGAGCTGCCATCCTTGAAAAGCACCTGCTGCCCGTCGAATATTGAAAAGGCCACTGTCGCCGCGGCAGCGCTTTCGCACTCTGATTCGGAAGCATCAAGCCCCCGGCAACAAGGATCCTTAGCTGAACGACACTCAGGCGCAGCATGGCAGGCCTCGGGCAGGGATCAGAGACGCCGTCGGCACCAGCATCAGGCGAGCTTCTCATGCTCGGCATGGCGGATTTGCCCATGCATAGAGTGTGACGCGCAGGGCCGACATTTTATGCGAGCGACCGCGCATGAAGGCGAATCATGCCGCAGATGCGACAGAGGTAACGGACTCGCAGAAGCGAAAGGCGCCGGCGGACGCCGCCGTGGACGGCGGGCCGCCGCGGAGGACGAAGAAGGGGAAGAAGGGGCGGCGCGGCGGCAACAGCAGCGCCAGCGGCAGCGTCGCGGCGGAGCCGGCGCCGCAGGACCTCGTAGCGGTCTCACCCCTGGCACCCAACTCCGAGATCCTGCAGGTGACTGGATTCAGGAAGACGTCTGTATCCATCAACCGGAATCCAATAATATCTCTGACAGCCAGGTTTGACTGCAACAACGCGGCCGAGGCGCAGCAGCAGGACCTCGTTGCGGTCCACCGCTGGTGCCCAACTCTGCAGTCCTGCGGGTGACTGATCAGATTCCAGGTTTATATGCATTGTCATTGGTTCCGAGCCGATGGTTGCCCTGGCAGACTCAGTCTCGACTGCAACGGCAGATTCAGCCAGCAGCGAGGCGTTCGATCGGCAGGGGCTCGCAGTGACTGCTTGTGTCAAGAGCGGGACGACAACCCCAGGGCCTGTCGCTGAGCCTGTCAGCTGGTCATTCGTCAATGCAACACGGTGTCCTGGACCCGCAGGAGGGCTGGCGGCCGGTGATGCTGAGCAAGGTGGACAAAGCGCCGCAGATGACGCTGGGCGAGGACCGCCTCAGCGTCACCTCCTCCAAGGGCTACCGCATGGTGCGCACCTCAGATGTCCTGTCCACAAGTGGACTGATGCTGCCTATATACGCGATCAGATGACGCTGGGCGAGGACCGCCTCAGCGTCGCCTCCTCATAAGGGCTACCGCATGTTGCGCGCCTGAATTCTGCTGATTCATAATTTGATTCGTTGTAAGCGATTTGAAATCATTCGAACTGAATATAAGCACAGCGCTGCACCTCCTCCAAGGGGTGTCGTTCCTGGTGCACGCATTGCACAGCGCTGCAATGCCATCGGCCGGCGGCGGCGGCATCACCAGTACCTGCCTCTGCTCTCGCCAGCAGCAACTATCAAGCTGGCCATTGGTACGCACAGACCCTGCTTTGTTGTCTGATGCAGGTGAGGGCGACGCACGGCGCGCACCAGGGGACCTGGTACTACGAGGTGCGGGTGACGCATCTCGGCGCGACGGGCCACGCGCGCATCGGCTGGGCAACCCGCAAGGCTGAGCTCCAGGCGCCGGTGCGAGCTGCCTTATTTCACAGTTTTGTTGTGCCTGGGAAGCTTCTGCTGATTGTGGATCTACCTCGACACCGAATCAGGCAGCAGCCGCTGCGCCAAAGGCGGAGCTGCAGGCACGCGGCAAGTCGCTGCTGGGGCAGACGCTTCTGTCGAGGAAATACACATGTGTTGTCGCACTGTTCTGCAGAGGCTGCTCGCCGCAGAGCGCAACCTGCACGACACCAAGCAGCGTCACCCGAAGCCCCGAGCAGACGCTCGATCTGCAAATCCAACGCTTCCTAGGATCACGGCCAGATGTCATTCATTCTGTGCTGCAGGTGGGCTACGATCAGCACGGCTACGGCTACAGGGACCTCCAGGGCTCAAAGGTACTTCCCCAGGAAATCCACCTGAATATTGCATCTTGCATACCCATACATCCTGCACGGCCTCAGTCACGAAACGCCATTGCGCTCAAGCCGCTTGAACCACATAGCGTCCCGTTTTGTCGAATGTACTCGGAGTCAGCATGTTGACCTTGTCTGGCTAAATGCGGCGCAGGTGCACAAGGGGCTGCGGGAGGAGTTTGGGGAGCCCTACAGGGAGGGCGACGTCATTGGCTGCCTGCTGCACCTGCCGCTCGGCGGCCGCCCGCTGCAGAGCACCCGTGCGGTGCGCCTCCAGGGCTTGGAGCACACTGCTGGACCCTGCTGAGCATTGTCGAGACCCTGCATGACAGATCGAGCGCTCCTCGCCGCTGTGGCCAGCTTCAATGTCCTGCAGTGCCCGCCTGACTCGACTTGCGAATCACACCGACAGTTGTGCAAATGCCAAGTGCTGCCAGGTGATGCGGCAATATGCACGAAAACATTCCAGACAGGCGCAGAAACCTCGTAATTCGCCGAAATCCGCCGCAGGACGTGCGCACGTACAAGGGCGGGCTGTATGTGGTGGACGAGCTGGCGGAGGCGCCGCCGCAGCCGCTGCCGGGCGCGCTCGTCGCCTTTGCCCGCAATGGCGCCTCGCAACACGTCGCCTACAGGTGCTGCCCGCGCCTGTGCCTGCCATGTGGCGCTTGCTGCACTTCTTGAGAACGTCCTGGAACTACCCAGCATCGAGGACTTCCGACCATCCCTTGCAAGGAGCCCCTAGAAACATGTGCGCTGCCTGCCGCCGGACCACGCCCGATGCCACACACGTTTTGCAGCCAGGCGTCTTGCGCAAACACTACTGATAGCGTGTGACCCAGTATTGCTTGCGCACTTTCGACAGGGAGCTGCTGGAGGGGACGCACTACCCGGCGGTGTCCCTGTACACGCTGCCGGAGCAGGCGGCAGGCGCCTCCCTCTCCGTCAACTTCGGTGCGCGGGCCAGCCCTGCAGCGCAGACTGCCCTGTAACACGGTCATGAGCTCCAGATGCTGTGATAGCCCCAACACCCTATCCCTGCCGCCACTTCAGGTAGACCTGCAAGCACATGACTTGGAGGGAAGGAGCTTGATGCAGATGATGAGTGTGCTGTGCGGCAGGCCCGCACTTCAAGCACGCGCCGCCGGACGTGGAGGGCGTCCCACAGCCGCGCCCAGTGAGCGACCTGGCCAATGTCGGGGAGGATATTCATGGAGCGGCGCCCGGCGGCGAGTCGGCCACCCGGCAGCAGCAGCACCAACAGCAGCAGCCTGGTGGCGGCGCAGCGGCGCCCGCCGGCGGCGATGCAGGTATCGGCAACTACTGCAGTGAAGCTTTGAACGAACCTTGCCAACAAGGATACTGCCGGTCATCCATATCGCCAGTACTGCCCCTCTATGTGTGGGCTGACTGCCGCTTGCGCTGGTGTCCCTGGCAGGTGCACAGCAGGCAGGGCAGGTGCCGCAGACTGGGAAGCGTGCGGATGCCATGGACACTGGGACAGTGTGATGCCATGGCAGGACACAGTCGTGTTGGCAGGCAGTGACGTACAAAGCTCCCGAAGCCGGCAGACAGAGAGGTGTGAGCAGCTGTGCAGAAGTGGGCAGTTGTGCAGAAGTGGGTATCCAAGCCGCTGCACTGGGGTGAGACAGTCAGCAGCCGCCCAGACACAGCCGTTTGCACGGATGCTGGCGCAGAAACACCGGAGTAGTGTAAGCACGACTCGACGTCTGTTACTGGTGTTTATCATTATTACGACATTGTCGTCGAGCGCCGTCACTGATATTTGGCTGAATTAGCGTCGCAGCTCGCACGCTCAAAACGAAGGAACAAAGCCGAAATGCAGCAACATGAGGAATTGGCAATCTTAGCGTCCGACGGCATTGTAACCCTCCTGCAACACTCATTGCCAGTCAATCCAATCCCACCAGCGAAATAAGCCCCGAAGCTATAGCTATCTCATCGTGATGCATGCTTCGGCAGCCGCACAGATCCCCCTGTCGTTTTCAGCATCACTCCCTTCTCCATGCGGCCATCTATATTCACCGTCATGCATGGTGCTGCTGGTACCATTGACGATGCCTGGGCTCATGGCACCGCTACAGAAGCAGCACCAGCAGGCAGGTCGCCGCCGCGGCTGCCGCCACCAGCAGCTGTGACGCGGGCCTGCATGCCGCCGCTGCTCTCTGATTGTCGAAACTGAATCCGACGCTGCCGAAGGGAGGAGCGGGAGGCGAGGGCGGCGCCGGGGGCGGGGCCGGCGGCAGCGGCGGCCTTGGCGGCGGCCTGCAAGAAAAACTGATCGTTTGAAATGACATGGTATGCTGAATGAGCGCATGTAAACAGCCCATCGGCATAGATGTTGTGTAGCTGAAATGCATGTCGTGACTGAGGTAGACTTTTGCTCCTTGGTGGTCATGGGGCAGCGTTAAGACCCGAGTAGCTGGCACCTGGGCGGCGGCGGCGAGGGAGGAGGCCGGGGTGGGGGAGGCGAGGGTGGGGGTGGCATCGGAGGTGGCGGAGGGCGCGGCGGGGGTGGAGGCGGAGACGGCGGGGGCGGTGAGGGGGCGGGCAAACATTGAAAATAATAATAAGAGCGCTGCGAGCACAGGCACGGCGTCACACTCAAACGCTATCGCTCTCAATAATCACAGACACAAAATGTGTGTGCCGGTGCATGTCCACGCGCATGCGCGACAGCGGCGAAATGCCAAGCAACACAGGAGCGCGTACTTTGGTGCAGACTTGCCCAGACGGGCACACGTAGCCGGCGTAACCCTGGTAAGCCCGAGCGGGGCAGCTCGGCTTGTTCGCCTGGAGGCATTTCACGTCCTGTGTGCCGCAGCCGCCAAATTCGGCGAGTTCCTGTGGCGCATCGGCTGCCGTGGCGCTTGAGTTGAGCAGCTGACGGTGAAATTCAGACTCCACAGATTCTCCCAGGCCTGCTGTGGCGCTGGCGGGCTCCAGTTTGCCCTGCGTGTGCTCCGCCGCTGTGCCGTCAACGTCTTCTGTGCGCGCCGGCAGATTCGTCTCCGCCCTTGACTGTTGTCCTTTCGCAGCTTCGCTTAAGGAATCAATGATGCGATAAGCGCCCTCAATGACGGATTCAACGACTTGGTCACCGACGTCAAAGTTGCTTGCAACGGTTGCATCGCTCGTGCTGAAACTTGCGCCACTCGTGCCGAGCAAACAGATGTAAGCCAGCCCGAGCGCAACCAAAAGCGCTCGCATCACAGCTGGTATTCTTCACCGCGCATAATCCAGCGTTAGGCCATGTCTACGTGCGCAAGGCAAGAATGCGGAAACCGATCAGTGCGGAAAGAGGACCGTCCAAGAATTTATTTCGTCACTGCTTTTCAATTGCCGCCCTTTTTGCTTGCTCAAGCAGGTTCAACACAACAGCTCCCTAGGCGTGCAGCACAGGAATCGTTCTCTTACCCACCAGCTCCGGCTGCAGAACACATCAGTCAGAGGATGCGGCGGCATGCCAGATGACAGGCTAATTGCGGACGATGCTCCGCCGCTGGAAGATTAATAAGCAAGAACTGAGCACATGAATCGAAAAATGCAAACTGCCAGTACACACTAATTTCCAAAGCGAGGCCGCTGGTGTGCTGTGGCACAGCCTCTCGAACGTCAGTCCTGGCAGGGCGCCGACTTGCCGTGCGTGCATGGACAAAAGCCGCTCAACGAAATTGCTACCTAGAACGGAGGCTCGCCAGATGAGACGAGCACCGCGGACGCACGACCACACAGCCCCCGCCCAAAATAGCCGAACTAGGTGAACGAAACTTCACCGCTGTAGTTCAGTGAATCTGCCCAGTCAAGAGGGCCTGCCAGATGTTTGTATTCGGGCCGGCCAATTCGCCCGCCCACCCCTCCGCGCGTCACTGCTGCTGCAGCTGGCATCGGAGCTGCGGTGCCCTGCTATTCACGACCTCTTCCCCTGCCGCTGCTGCTGATGCTGCCGCTGCTGCCCTGCTGTTTCAGATGTCGCGCCGAACGTAGAACAGGATGTAGGCATTTGAAGTCGCGACGGCGGGTGCGGGCGTCTTGACCACCACCTACACAAAGTCAGAAACAGGAAACTTTCAGGATGCAGCAGTGCAATGCCTCTTATGCCCACAGGACGAAGGGAAGCGTCCATGCAACATGATGCGACACGATGCAACATGATGCGGCTGTGCAGTGACCATCAAATGCATGGCAGGAAGCTGTCTAGCAGGGTGAGTTTTGCAAATGGTTGCCAGAATACGATGCGTGCCTCGTCGTTGAAGGTGTGCCACTGGTCCTTGCTGCCTGCACAGTCAGCGGCGCATTCATGTCAGCCCAAGCCAAGAGCTGGACGAGCTCAGCAGTAGCAGGAAGCCAGTGGGATCTTGAGACAAAAGGTTAAGTGCAACAAAGACGGCATTGGGCCTGCACCGGGCATTGGGCCTGCACCGGGCATGCGGCAGGTGGCGACGATGTAGTGGCTGGCGGCCATGTGCCGGAGTGAGTGACAGCAAAGGAGCCCCCGAACATCACTAAACAAGTTTATCAATATGCTGAAGGTTCAATCAGGGTTTTGGCGCACCGGGCACACGGCAGGTGGCGACGTAGTGGCCGGCGGCCATGGTGCCGGAGTGGTTGATGACGGCGTACAGGTCGTACTCGGGTCCCGCGTCCTTAGAGTCCTGGAAAAGGCAGGACGGAATCACATGACGCACAAGTACGCCTGCTGGCCTGTGGAGGGGCTTTGGCTGGGAGCGACAAACAATGCGGTAAACAATCAACGCTGCACAGCCAAAGCAAGCAAGCAAGCAAGCAAGCAGAAAATACGTGCGGGCATTGAGGTGGAATTAAGAGAAGAGAAAAATAACCTTGGGGTTGTCGCCGCCGATGCCCGCCTCCTCCGACGCAAAGGCGCCCAGCCGCAGGCCCTTGAGCGGGAACGCGACATTGGTCGTCAGCTTCTCCCGCGTCGTGCCTGCACAACAGCCGATGGGAGTGCAGTGTGGGACTTTGAGGTTTGTGAGACAAGACATTGCGAGCCCGGCGGCGCCTGAGCAGGAGCCGGTGGTCGATGTCTACACCGCGCAGCGTTCCATGGAACTCCTTCTTAGGACTGTGCCGCATGCACAGGAAACGTCCATTTACTGGCTGCTGAACAGATGGTGACAGCTGATGAAGACGCAACTATAGGCTGTTCGGGGTGAGTGTGTCAGAGAGCGCACCGGCGTATCTGAAGCGCTTGATGTGGAGCATGAGGATGCGGGGGAAGCGGTGGATGCGCATGTTGATGGTCGCCGCCGTCTTGCCCTTGCACTCGTCGCACGAGTAGTACTCGTTCTCGTTGCCCTGCGCCAGCGGCAGCAAGCATCAGAAATCATGCATGCTCTTCGATCGGCATCTGACAGGCTTGGGGTGAATGTATCTTGAGCGCTCTCCGTGCAGCAAGTGCTGAAATTGCCCGTTGCTCATGCGGTCTTGCGACTTCAAGCAGTGTTCAACTCAGTGCAGCCAGGAACGCGCCTGCAACGTCTCGTCGGCGGTGAAGGCGGCGAGGCAGTCGGTGATGGAGGAGGGCGGCGGGCGGGAGGAGAACCAGCTCGACAGCCCGCCCCGCGCCTCCCGCACCAGCGGCAGACTCAGCCCCTGCATTAAATTGTCCCATGACTTCAGCACACGATCGCTGCATGGGCGCAATGGTCTTGTTCATGGCGAATCCTTGGCAGCTGCAGGCATTCGGTGCACCGTGCGCATGTGCATATGCAATTGACGCACCGCCAGCTCTCCAGGCCTCAGACCCTCACTGTATGAGAACATGCAGCTGTGCACAGCCGCAACCAGCACCCGGTGTTTTGCATGCGACCCATCTGGAGAGGGAGCCCACCTTGAAGAACTCGTAGCGGGTGAAGCGGCCCTTGCAGCCGTGGCAGGTGATGTTGCCCTGCAGCTGCCCGCCAAACAGGTCCGTCACCGGCGAGTCGTCCTGCTCCAGGTGCCGACGCCACATGCGCTCCGCCTGCACACCTTGGTTCTTGGCACGTCACAAGTTCTGCTCGTTCTGACATGCAGACAAGCGAGTCTAGGGGTCCTTGTAGCCACTGGGTCACAGTTGGCTGAAGCTGGCTAAAACTCCATGGCGGGGAAGCCACATCTGGGGGGGGGGGGGGGGGGGGGGTTTGGCCCCCCCCCCGCCCGCGTCCCTGGTCCCGGCCTCGGCCGATGTCTACGCTGAGTTGAATCGCACCGGCGCGCTGGGCGACGACCTCAACGCCCTTGT